>Ga0123354_10004753_pt1 | contig 19390 bp, 10 predicted proteins | sample TergutLab28metaG_2_FD_97872 | JGI IMG/M metagenome (GOLD analysis project Ga0123354, IMG submission 97872) | Labiotermes labralis P4 segment gut microbial communities from Petit-Saut dam, French Guiana - Lab288 P4 | ecosystem: Host-associated > Arthropoda: Insects > Digestive system > Gut ...
CTCTTATTGTATAATTATATTACTTATGTTGTAATTTTATATCCTACTTGTAATTGTAAGTTTATACTAACCTGGACAAGTTCAATATCCATATGTATGGATCTAATGAATGCATAATAAATAAATAAATAAATAAGTTACTTATAAAGTTAAATACATTTTGCTTCATTGTTATAAAAAGGTATCTAATTCTCTTGCCCAATATGGCCTATCCTTTTATAAATCAATATTTGTTTCAAAGACCTTGTTATTGTTCAGGAACACAAGTTTGTATTACAGTACAGTATGAAATACTATATTACCTCATATCCATTAAAACCAATGACTGGAACAAATACACTATCCGCAACAAGTTCCGAATTCAGTGTCACATGATACACAAGCAGCCTGAAGCCTGGAGCCATATTTGAGTCTATAGGTAGAGCAAATGTGGTTGTTGTAGGAGCAGGACTTTCCACTTTCTGTTCACCAGCCAATAACAGAAGTCCTTTTGTCAGGACCTGCCAACAAATGTAGTCTTGTCATTCAAATTGCATTTCTGAAGATAAATTCTAACCACAATATTATGTTACAGGTATATTATTTATGCTAAAACTTGGGAGGGAGAAAAAAATAAGAAGTTTTTCTGTTCTTTTTGTTTTAAAATCAAGCAGCATGAACTGTACCACTGTCCTTGTGACCAAGCACTAATTGTGAGATGTGTGCAAAATGCCTGTATTTTCATGTACAGAATGAATTCAGAGATATTGGTCAGCTTAACACCTAACAAATTCAGACAAACATTTCATGCTGAACAGAATACTCGGTGGGCTAAATCAGGGGCACAACCAAGGGGGTGGCCGGGCTGCACCCCTCCCCACCAAATCGAAATTAAAAAATATATATATATATATATATATATATATATATTGTATACATGACGATGTGTTCACGTGATTTATCCTTCAGCTGACATCAGCTGATGACTAGTACACAGAATTTACAAAAGTAAAATAAAAAACTTTGAATGTCATACATGAAATTAAAAAAAAAAGACTGATTTAAATTAGGTGAGTAAATCATGGAACATGTAGTTATATTTATACGCATATAAGTGCACTTGCACACAGTATTATTTTACCGCAAAACTTACAACATGGTGGTATTACATAATGTTAAAAATCAAACATATATATATATAGCCTCAGGATCACCCCTCCCAGTGAAAAATCCTGGGTTTGCACCTGTTTCAAAAAAGGTGTTTTGAATAGAGCTATACAGAACACAAAAACCCAACTGTAAATGAAACACAAGTTCTCTGCTCTGTCATGTTACTGATGAACTACGATAAAATCAGAATATAAAATGAACTAACAATAAGACACACTAGTTAATATATGTAAGTACATTTTTTGTCAGTCCATAGATCATTGTGTGATTCTGTCAAATTCATCAAGTTGGAAATATGAGTAACACAAAAAATACTTTACAAAAACTACTGATTTTTTAAATTCAATTTTGTGATGTCAGCTTACCACATACTTGAAGCTCTGAAGTATAAAATTGGTCTTAACATGAAATGTAGCAAATTCTCCTGTTTCTGAATCAAAGGAGCTTGTTCGAACACTCATATACTTCTTGGATGGGGAGTAATGTTGTATGGCCCTAATTTTGGCTTGAATGCTTTCTTCTTCCTCATCCTCATAGAATGCTGTCAGTATTAATTCTGATACTTTTGGTGGGACTTGAAACTTGAAGTACAAAACTCCTTCTTCCCAGTATCGTTGTACTGAAACAATGTCGGCATATTCTATTGTGTATTTCCTGTCTGTGTTCCATTCATTATCTTCCATATCAGCTGTGATTCTGTGTTTGTCTACTGGCAAAGCCACTATAGCAGGAAGGCTGAGAGTGCTGCCACCTTCAAATTGAGCCATAATCTCAATTCTCAGTGTTGATTGAGCTAGCTTCTCACTGGAGAGGCGCTCTCCATCACGATATGCAACAATCACCTAAACATAAAAAAATCATACAGAAAGTGCAATGAATTATACCAAGATTTTGACTCTTTGAATACCCCAATAGGAAATAATAGTTATTGGACCCCTTATTATATTTTTAATGGAATATTTAATCTAACAGATGTTGTGTCAAATGGAAATATAACAGACTTTACAGGATCAAGAGCAATGGTAAATCAGCCTAGTACAGCATTGCTTTCTTGTACAACATAGCTGTATTTTCAGTTTACAGTAGAATTATCATCAAGCACTTTGGTAAATGTATATAAAAAAACTATTACAAAAAGTTATAATAATTTTAAGGGTACTGAGTTCTCTGATCTTAACAAGACAGGCAATGTATGCATAAGGTAATGCTGTGGTGTGTTCACATAATGTTTGTACCCCTTTGGCTATTTTAATAGCCCAATACCATTATGGTGATTTAATGTCACCAGCAACAAGGAAAAGTATTTAGGTCTTCATTGACGATATATGATGTTATGGTGTGATTTTAACAAATTTGTAATTTTTGAGAGGTTTTCATGAAAGTCCTCAATACCTAATTCCAAGGAAATTGGTCCAAATGTGCTGGGCTCATACATGCAGGAAGGCAGATAGGCAGTTATATGTATAGACAGAGGGATATGACTAAGGTTACAAGAGCTTTTTGGGACTAAACAACCAAACCTAAAAATCATTAAAATATAATTTTAATTACAGTGCATTGTATTATATTACATTACATGTGATGGCTAATTTTGTAGCTGCTCTAATGCAGATTTTATCACACGTGTCTATAATTGTATAATGTAATAAAATAGAGTATAATAATATCACACTTCTGGTTCTATTCCAAGAACAATAATTTCCTGAAAGACACTGGTAGGTTTGAGATCTCAACACCTTTGAAAAACCATAACTGCTTTGCAATATTTCTTTCTACATATTGTACATATTTATACATCTTCATTACAGGCCAAGAGATGCAGGTGTGTTGTAAAACAAAGTTAATTTGTGTAATCAATTAACAATAGCTCTATACTAAATTACTAATGTTATTGACCTTGTATTGTAAAAACAACAGGATATTTCAAGCTATGAAGAAATTTTTCTTTAAACATTCATTACTGCCTGCCTGAAACATACACACATAGCAATCTGTATGTTATTTCAGTATGCTTGTTTAGCTACTGTTCAGATGAAGTAAAAGATTTTTCTTGCTATACAAAGACTGTCATATTCAGTGTATCAAACCAACTTTACTAGGCAGTCAGTAGACCTCTACTCCTCTCACAGTGTACACACCACACCTCAGGGACGTTAACCTTAGTTTGCAGCTTCATTCTTCTTATGATACATCATAAAAAAGGAACTCATAATTTGTATTGCTCTCGGCCGCTTACAGGACTCCACCCTTATTTGGGTTCTGAGTTGGTTTCTTAGATGTTCACTTACCATCTAGTGAAGTTTGTGGAGCCCCTAGCCAAAGCTTAAACCAAGCTTGAGGAAATACTCAAGCTGCTGTTTTAACATTTTAACATTCTATGATGTGGTATTTCTTCCAGTTTTTATGAAAATTTAATATGTTTGATAGTGAGTGACTGTGCCTCATGTTAGGGGTCTATTTGAAGGGCACAGCTTTATAACTGATATAAGGAACCCCTGATGATGGCTCTCAAGAAGTTCTGAAACATGTAGGAGATTGTGAAACTATTGGGTTCACATTTCAGTGCATGCAAATTTGGTTTGGTAAATTCAATTTTGCATCATGCACGGTATGTAAAATATTAAAATAGAATGTCATAATTCAGTGTTCACACATGTACCCCATTACCCTTCTATCAGTGCAACAGGAGAAGTCTCTTCTGAGCCACACACACAAAAAAAGGTGTTTACAATTTCTATATCTAAGAAAAGTAATCACCTGGACATATTTGTATGAAACATGGATTTTTTTTTAGACACTAAAGAGTGCTGTCTGTCCTTATAATCTGACATACATGCCCTTCAAATAACATTCCTGGTATGAAGACCATTGGTGATGCTCCAAGAAAATATAAGTTGAGCAAACCACTAATTATACGTGTGTGACTGAATCCCATAACTGTCTCTCCATAGAGGTACTCGGTGAGTTGTGCTTCCATGCGTAGCTCTATGTCTTCAAGACCACCCATCATACTTTGCACAAGTTCCATTGGTATCAGTACATCATGTTTGCCATTTTGCTGTAATAGTAAAAGCATCCACAAACTTATGTATCAGTGGAAGGAAGTAACAACTGCTTGAACTTCAAAATACACGTACATGCACAATAGTTGGTAAGTAAACTACGCATCTGTCAACCTGAGGCATGAAGACACAAGTGGCAGAGAGTTCAGTTCACAAGGTAGAAAATTACAGAATTTCACAATGAAATACAGTGAAAAAGCCTGCATTAAAAACAGCTCAAAGCAAAAAGACAAATATGTCCACCTTCATGCAGGTCTGGAGTAAGAGTGCCACAATTGGAGAAATCAAGTTGTCCATGCATAGGTTATAAAGGCCCGATTATTTTATTATCCTTTAATAGGACACAATCCAGGGTTGTTACTGGTCTTCTTACCAGACACAGCACCCTGAGAGACATCTTTATGTAATGGGGCTGAGTAATAACCCCACTTGTAGGAAGTGTGGTTCTGAGGAAGAAACCTCAGCCATGGCTTCATTCAGACACGCACATCTGGTTTCCTTCTTTTTTGACCCTGAGGATATTATGAATCTAATATGGGGGCCATCTGAAACTTTGGTAAAGGAACAGGGCTCATTTAACCTAGTGTCAGATTATGGAGCACAAAGGGCCTGTTTTAAGCCCTAGGTGAATCGGGCCCAGAAGGGCTCAAACCCAAATACTATTCTATCGTATTCTATTCCATTCTATTCTATTCTATGTCCATCCATACATAATTGCCTAGCGGGAAAGAAATTTTCACTGAAGTTAAATTACTTGTCACCAAATGATTTGTCCACTCACTACCGAGAGATTATTCTAAGCACCAATTCTATATATTAAAAGTATTTCAATTCCATATACAATAACAGAAACCATCTGCCACATTTAGATTCTGTTTGGAAAAAGATACTGCTTGAGGAAGGGAAGATGCAAAATCAGTGCTATACTAACACTACACTAATTTTGGAAAAGTGACATGAATTTAAGCTTCGAGTATTCACAGGCGTATTTATTCGGTACTCCAGCACACAAAACACAATTAGAATTCCAATGTAACTAGTTTTGGCTATTTACAGGCCAAAATGTAATACGGTTCAGCTGACCCAGATTTTAAATATGGTTGTGAGACAGTCAGTGAGAGAGGTTATTTTAATGGATATCAGTATTTTATCAACAGGGATTGCAAGTTTGAATGACATAGTGCAAAAGCAATCAGCAAATTAAGAACCATGGGCAGAAGTTGTGGCTAGAGGACATAAAAGTTCTCCATGTGTGAATCCTATGATCTCATCCAATATTGGTGATATTAAATTGGTAGGAATTGCTTAGTAGCATGAATGATTATGAATTAATGACATTTGATTCAGCGGGAGTATCTGAGCCAAATAAAAGTAAAAATAAGGTAACAAATATTATTAAGAAGAAGTAGTGAAGAAACATAAAATTATAATAATTGGTGACAGCCATGCAAGAGGATGCACTTCTGGAATAAAATATAATCTAGATGAAGACTTTGAAGTCCAAGGATTTGTAGATCCAGGTACAGGTGTAGAAATTATTACAAACTCAGCTAAAGTAGATATTGAGCATCTAACAAAACAAGATGTGACAGTAATATGGGGAGGCTCTAAGGATGTGGGAAAAAACTCAATTAGAAATGGAATTAAATGTATACAGAATTTTGTTAAGACAAATAGTCTTACAAGTATTGTAATAATAGGTGTCCAATGTAGACATGATTTAGATAAGATCTCATGTGTAAATAGGAAGGTGGATATATAGATATATACATATATATATAATAGAAATGTATGGAAACATGAAAGTTTTTGATGATACAAAAGTAGAAAATGTTGATTTAGATAGAAGTTGTTGCACAAAACATGGTCAACATGCCACCTTACAGGTATTTGTGGATATTTTTTGTTATTATTTTAATGTAGCATTTCCATGTAAATCAGTCCATGGGAGTAAGCCATATAGTAACAAATGGATTACTCAAGGCATAAAAATTTCAAGAAAAATTATGGTTCTTTCAAAAATATTAAAACAAAATGCTTTCACAGGCAGCACAGATGATGATGATGATGATGGTGGTGGTGGTGGTGGTGGTGGTGATAATGATGATGATGACGACGATGACGACGACGAATGACAACGATGACAACAAGATTGAGGTTGGATTTTAGGTTTACATTAAAATTTCTCTTCACCATTAGAACTGCTACATTTCATAAGAATGAAAGTCTATTTTTTATATTTTGTTAATGGCAAAAGTAATGAAACTCTTTCACAAATTATTAACATTGTAAGATTAAATTAAAAAATCGTACTTACATATCACTCACTGAATGTAACAGTGGGACAACTCAAAAATCGCCATTCAGGGTTAATAATTGAGCTAAAAAGTATAACTACATCTGACAGTACCGTCATACTTCTCAGTCAGAACATCGCCTGCTAGATGCCATTATTGTCAGGTGTAGCTCTTAATACATATGTGGGCTGATAAGTTTTGCCTCCACTGTAATATTTTTATTTACATTAGACATATCTGGATAAGACCTGTTCTGTGTAGTCGCATGGTACCTCTCTTCCATCATATTTCACCTTGAACACACAGATGTTTGCAATCCTCATCCAGTGCACATCGAAATGGAAGAGTTTTCAGACATTCGGTTCAAACAGCATGCTGTTATTGAATTCTTAGCTGTGGAAAAGGTCCCTCCAATTGAAATTCACAGATGAATGCAAGCCGTTTATGGTGATCAGTGTGTTGATGTGAGTACAGTAAGATGCTGGCTGGGTAAGGCAGTTCAAAGATGGAGAATTTGGGCAACCAGATTTCAGTGGCAAAATATGAAGCCGAAGGCCTGTGACTGCAAGTAATCAGCTTCATCAAGATCACATTGAAGAACTGATCCGTGGAAATCGTTGCATCAAACAAAAAGAAATTGCCGTTGCATTAGGAATTTCTAAGGAGAGAGTGGGACACATTGTTGGTGTTCTTGGATTCCGAAAAGTTTGTGCCAGATGGGTACCGCGCATGCTGTCTGATGAAATGAAAGCTGAAAGATTTTGCATTTCTCGGGAACTCCTGGAACGTTTTGAAAATGAAGGTGAGGACTTCTTAAAGAAGATCATTACAGGTGATGAAACTTGGGTCCATCATTATGACCCTGAGAACAAAAGGCAGTCCATGGAATACCGCCATATGGAATCACATGTGGACAACCACGAAACCCTCAATCAGGATAATTGGTTTTCTAGCAGACATTCAAACTAGGGACCTCCCACATATAAGTAAGAAGCATTAACACTACAGCCATTCTGATATGGAACTTTTTGTATCATGTTCAAACAATTATAGAATTGCAAATAATTAATTTTAACATGAAATGGACTGCAGGTTTCAACCACTTGCACAATGCTGAGTCATGAATTTGGAGGCTCATTCTGAAGTTTTAATTTATGTGTCCTGATTTAATGTAGTGTGTAACATTTTCACTTACCATCGATGTTGTATCTTCCCAAATCACCTTTTGGCTGTCATTTTGCTCTAAATACTTGCCATATATTCTAAATGTTGCATTTCCTCTAGCTATTCTTTCCAATGCAGAATGAGCAGAGATGCTGGCTTCAACATATTTCTCTGTGTCCAAGGTATATGCTGGCAAAGAGACATGAACCTGTAATTTTATTTATTTCTATCAGGCTAATGTCTTTATTAAGTTATTTTCATGTCATATGGAAGCAGTAGGAAAAAGCCAATACTGTACCTCATACCTCGAACAGAGGACTGAAATATTTTTCTACTCTAATATTTTGATCTTCAATCTGATCCAGAGCTTCCACACGAATCTTCCAGAAGCCATCATTTACAAGCTGTGGCAAGGTAAATTTGTGGCTTATGACACCTGTAACAAAAAAAAAACTCATGTAATCATTGATGGCATTACAGAATGAAAATAGCATCCTTTCCTGTGCTATTTTACCCAGCATAGTGTGACCTGTGCAGTCTGCTAATCACAGGTGTGCCTTACAGACCCAGTTCCATTTGTGTCAAGTCCCAATGAACAGTAGAATCTGAAGCAAGATGAGGGATTTTTTTTTATCATGTCAGCTGTAAACAATCCAAAATGTTCAAAATACACAGTAGTACGAGTATAATGCATAAGGAAAAACTTGACACAGCTGTGACAAATTGTATATTTCTTTTGTCACTGATATGTTTCTAGTCGTATGAACAAATCAAAATACGTAGGCACTGCCACTCTTAGTCACATGTCAGTTTAAAATGTATAGAAAATACATATAAAAATCTCAGTATCATGCAGTGATTGTGATAAAGTCTACATTATTGTGTCTGAAGTTTGCACATAGGAAAGAAAAAAAACTTGATAGAGAGGAGGTGTTGTTAGGTTGGTTACGGTATTGTATTCTGGGGTAACTACCCTCACAGTATCAACATTTTTAAAATTCAAAAAAGGGTAATAAGAATTATGACAAACTCCAATAGGCATGATACATGTCGTCTGTTGTTCCATTAGCTTAGAATATTGCCCCTTCCATCTCAGTACATATTTTCTTTATTTCTTTTTGTTGCTACTAACAAGAAATTATTTTCACTTAATTCACAAATTCATGACATAAACACCCGTCATAATAGTAATTTGCATTTGCCATTAACAGGCCAAACATTGGTCCAGAAATGTGTTTCATACTCTGGATGCAAAATTTACAACCACCTACCACCACAAATTAAAAATATTTCGAACAATGTAGCCATATTCAAATCTAAATTGAAGAAATATGTTTTCTATAGTGTCGATGAATACTGTCAGCAAAATTATAAGGACTGTGAGTGGTAACAGCTAAGCAAATGAAAAACAAATGTATTAAATTAATTATAGAACCACTATATATGTTCTTGGTAATGTATATACTCTATATTCTCTTAATTTGTGATAACTATACTTGTATCCTGTAGGCTTGAATTTAAGATGTAAACTTTTATACACTTATTCTATAAGTATATTATCAGAAATATGACAAGTTCTATATCCTTTAGGTTGTTCAGACCTTGTACGGATTTACAGAATACAAAATAAATGAATGAATGAATGAACTTAATGATTCTCTCAGTTTCTGAGGTTATGTAGTGTTGTTGATAGATGAATGAATGAACATGGAGCAGCAGTGGAATGATACTGATAGGAGAACTTAACTTATAGGAGAAAAACTGCCCCAGTGTTACCTTATCAACCAATACCTTGAATGGACTGGTCTGGGACTGAACACATAATATTCCCAGTTGTAAGATGACAGTAAGGATGTTGGAAGAAATAGTGTGAGATCCTTGATGGGATGCCTTGTAGTCTGGTATAATTATCACAATAAATCATATCCAATTTTAAGAAGATGGGGACCTTCAGAAGGCTTAATCTATATTATTTTATTACAAGTTACCAAACACTTACCATTATTTATTTGCAATGAAACCCATCTTCTCATGATTAAACCATCTGAGTTCTGAAACAACAGTAGCACAATTATGACAAATTTAATTTTCACTTTTATGAAATTTAGCATGTAATATGTCAGCATATCTGCTTGTCAATCAGGCACACAACGATAAGCAGAAAACTGATAAACCTGATTGCTTTTTGAGGTCGCTTTCCCTCAGTCTTGAAAGTACTTAACTGAAAACCAAGTACATTATGTTATGAAGAAGAAAATATGGTAATCACTAACTTTTCAATCATGTAATACATCCACTTTCAGGGTCAAGCAGCAGGGTTGTTCTTGAGACTTCCTGATTCTGAGGCATTATACTTCCCCATAACATCACTAACTGTTTACCAGTTGGCATGGTATAACATGCCAGAACTGAATCTTCAACAACACAGCTGTGAAACCTACAATCTTGAAATAATGTATAACTGTCATCATCATTGTTGTTGTTGTTGTTGTTGTTGTTGTTGTTGCTGTTGCTGTTGCTGCTGCTGTTGTTGTTGTTGTTGTTGTTGTTGTGAACTCAAAATTAAGGATGAGTTATACATGGTTCAGATGATGGGGAGCAGAAAGCTTCAAACCAAATTAGGAATTTTGCTTTCATGTAGTGCTGTTAATCCACTTTGTTAATCATTATTGGTGAGAAAGTTACAATAATTTTAATAATTTAAATATAGCCTCTGAAAGTGAACACAAAGAAGAGCATTAGAGGTTCCCAAATTCTTGGCCACTTTGAGTAAATAAAAGTTAATAATATTTTGTTGGTTTTAAAATGTTATAATTACTTGTTTGTTTGAATCGAGATTAAAAGACCTGTGTGTTCCAAACCCTCATACAATATTTGCAGGAGGAAGCATGTATTTGTGACATTCTTCATTTTCTGCATTCTATTAACTTAATAAATCTTTTTACTAATACTTTTTGGAAAAAATTTACAGAACATTTAGCCTACATTTTAGTATCCTCTTCAATCAGCATATATTTTTCATGGTCCAATCCAGACTTCCATGCTATTCATTCCTTTACATATTGTAGGCTCCCTTCCTTTTTATGTAGTTTTTATACAGATCCTGTCCTATTCACTTCACTTCAGTAATATTTCATATGAGTAACAGGAAGCCTAGAAAAATGTATAATAATTCTGCAAATGAAACAGTAATAAAAATGAAGAATGGTGAAGCACCAGTTCCTGGATAAGGCTCAGTTTCCCATGTGGTCCTATCCCAAGATTGTAGGCCTGTATGAAGTTATGTATGCTACTTTTTAGTCTTTCTATTGAAGGGTTGTAAGCATCCTGCACAACTTAAGTTAGAGGAATACCCTCTGTTGGCTGTCTTTTACGACTTATTTAACACAATTTGAAATCCTCTTCAAGTCTAAAAGCCATTTTTGCCATTCATATAATATAGACATATCATTGTGACAAAGACCTGTACAACATGATCTTTCTGAAGATAGCAGGGATGAAATAAAATGTAACATTTAGAAAAACTAAGACCTTTAGTTGCTTTAATAAAGTCACACTTTGTATTAACCTTTTGACGCCTAATGTCAACTATAGTGGTCTTACCGCACCGCTAACCTCTAAAGTTGCATTTTATATATTTATTCAACAAATATAGGTACTGAATATTTTAAACATGATATATATTCTCCATTTTTTTTATCTTCAAAATGCAGTTTGTTTCATAATTCTAACGTATTTGGTTCCTGTATTATTCACATTTTATATACAGGATGTGCTAAAATTTAAAAAATAATTCCGGCGCCAAAAGGTTAAAACCCTTATGATACTAATATTTCTTGACTTACCAAGACATAGACATTGACTGAATCTTCATATGGTTTCAACTCAGTTGTAAGAAGCATCACTCGAAAACGAACTAAACAAACAAGATAACACCACAGCATAGTAAGAAGTAGCTGTGGAGATGAAAGGACAGTGTGAGAGAAAATGATCCTGTGAGAGGATCTGGGAATGTGGAGAACAGAGTACACTGAACACTTTAACGAAATATTAACCCCTGTAAGATACAGTAGACACATTGTAGCAGTACTTCACATTTTCATTTCCTTCAGTATATAATGTTTTTAAACTTCATAACATTCATTTGAAATAGTACAAAAATGGATGTACACTTCACAGTAATTACCATTGTAATGCTTATGTAATAAATCAGAATGCATAAAATATTAGATTAGGAAAATTTAAAATGAATCCTTTAATATTTCAGAAAAATACTCATGAAATCATATATACAATTTTCTGTAGCAAACTATTAACTGGATTAATGGATACAAAACTGAGAGAGAGTATTATCAGAATTCAAAACAAAAAGTTTATTGAATAAAGAAATGTGAAGATAGATGGACAATCAAGAATTTTATGTACAAATGTTGGGCTTTGTCCCTGGCATTCTAGACATTAAAGGTAAAGAGTGATAATTTTATAATATTTACTTTTTGATTTAAATTCCACATGGCGTGAAATATTTCAAAATAGCATAACTTCCTAGAAGACTTGAATCATAATATCCAAGAAGGCTTGAATTTTATAATAATATAGCCACAGACAAGCTTACATTTCCACTGTCATGTTAAAGCTAAGTGAAAGTAAAATTCACCCTATAATATGTCATGAAGGCACAGATGGGGACTAAAGGCATAGCTCTACTCTGTCTTCAACCTCGGCACTAGATTTAGGTGGGTGGTTACTGCCACACCCCAGCTGCTTCAGCTGTCATGTTGAGTATCATTTACTTAGTTATTTGGCTTGAATTCATAGCAGGACAATGAGATGGGTGTGATGGGGTTTGTTGCACACTGTGAGATATAAAAAACACATACACATACACAAAGATAAATAAATCTGATGAGAACTTTGAAGTTCTAAAAATAGACTTGAAGAAATGTTAAAATTAATCTATAATATGGAATTGGAAGAGGTGGACTGGATTTGTTTGGCTCAGAACAAGGATAAATGGCAGGCCATTTAATTTGGTAGAAAACTTGGTGTGCCACAAAATGTAGTAAATTTCTTGAGTAGCTGAGTAAGTCTTAGCTTTTCCAGACTGACAGTACAAATGTTGTTTCTTTTTTTTTTTTTTTTTGGTGCATATTAAAATGTATTTCAGATCCCCAGTGCATGTGACTGGTGATGGATAAGCAGACAAGAAACCCCAAAATATCCAGAATCTGCTTCTTATGACCTACTTAATGTTCAAAATAAAAGAGGGGAGAACTTTCTGATAAGGCAAGCATAAATTGTGAAACTGGGCAAAAACAAGACAATAAAAATCTTTATTGCCTACATAAAAAAATTAGTAATACTAATTAAATATACTGTCATGCCTTATTAATTTAAAATGATACTGAAAGTACAATGAATTGAGCTCACAGTTCTCTAACCAAAATAAAATAAAAATTTTATTGTACATTTATACAATACAGTACCTGCATATTCTGCAGGCTTACTTACCAACTTGTCCTGCTTTGTAGACAGGGCGACTAGTCTGTATAACAATGGAAAGGAATCGAGGAGAGAAAACAATCTCTGTTTCATTGGTAAACACAGTGCCTCTACTTGTGTGTGGATAGTTCCCTTCTGTCTTCAGCACATAGTGTCCTGCTGTACTCGATGGAGGTATCTGAAATAATGTGTTGTATTTACTTATATATTTATTTACAGATAATGATGTCTATATTTCAGACTATAGAGAATCAGATAATAGGGTGAACAGTTTATGTTGAATTGTGAAGCATGTGGAAAGAAGCAGTCTTGGTGTAAATGGACATACAATCCACACATTTGATTGGTGTAAAATGAGCAAAATAACAGATTAAACAGAGGAATTACCCATCTGACTTAAAGGTCAGTGAAATAATGTAGAAAAATTTAAATAAATTATAGAGAGAAAGTATCGAAATATGCAACTCAAATATACACACTGTATGGAAAATGCAAGTGCCCTCATGATCAGTGTCAAAAATCAGTAAATGAGGATCACAGATTTTATTAAGCCTATACCATTGTCTGTGAGAAAGAAATGTCTTTAAGACTCCAGCCTGAATAACATAGTTTATATATCATTAATAAGAAAATTTAATCTCACTTAACTTTAAGTAATATGTAATAAAATTACACAAATTTCATCTTTATATGAAACACCCCATTTTTGTATCAGATTGCAAGTACGTATTTACTCAATGTCAGTCACACACAACGAATGTTTGTTAAGTTTTTTTTTTTCTGTGATGTATAAGAATTTAATTTCATCTTACATTTTCAAAAATTTTGCTCTGTGGGAGTCTGATTAGAGGCTTTAGAAACATTTGGTTATGGTAACAAGGATATGCACTTGACTAGCTCCAATGATCTTTATATGAGACATCCCCATTTGTGTGTCCCATCACAGGTATATATGTATCCATTGTTAGCCACACACAACAACATTGTTTTGTTTCACTGAAATTGGATAAATATGTACTTGTACATAAATTTAGGTTACAGTAATACTTGCAGTACAGGAAAATATACACCTTCATTTGAAGTCAGTGGTACTAAACCCTGAACAGATATGAAATACACTTCAGAAGGAGAGAAGGGGTTAGGAAAGTTTACTAGACAGAAACATATTTGAGCACTAAGTTAAAAAAAAAAAGTCAGAATGCTACCCATGATTGATTTGGGGTATTACTACCAATACTACAATTATTTAATAATTTTAGTCAGACAATTCTGAACCTAGTAAAGAGAACCACAAAGTGCCATGTGCAACATAAAGTTTACTTTCATACTACAGATGTTGCAGGTGTTATATGCAGTTAAATAAGTTTATACACCAGCAATAATACATAGTTTAGCTCATGGGTCAGAGTGCTGCTCTAATGCATGGAGGGTCATAAGATTAAATATTACTTCTGTCAGATTGTAAATATTTGCAGTTATCAAAGTGTTTCACAGTTGTTGATATTGATATTATTGTTGTCAGAGTTGTTCTTAATTACTGATGTTATCTACTGTCTAAATCAGTGTTGTACAATATGATCCACATGAAAAGTTGTTGGTGGTCCAGTCCATTCATTGTATTTCTCTTGTTCATTGCACATCTTCACTATAAGCACAGTATATTCTCCCACCTTAAAACTGTTGGCAATAAATTCTTTCCAAATATTGGTATATATCTACCCACTTGTATGGCATCACATTCTAGAAAAATGATCTTAGCTCATGAGTGTTAACTGCACTGAATTCATTATTAACTAAAGTCCCAATTTACATATTCCCTTTCTAAGCCCCTTATAAATCTAGACACATGTCCCCATAACTGCATCTCTGATGGATGTGAAAGTGCACGCTGCATGGCTCCTGCAACTTTAAAGTGACCAGACAGGATTGTGTAAATAGGAACACATGGTAAAGTATAAATACCAAAGTGCATTATTACTTTTAGTGGAAACTGTAATCTTTACTGTGGTTTATGCTGCCAAATCTGGTTTCATGATTGTGCAGTTGCATAACTGAAAATGCTCCCTGGAACTAACAATTCTGGAATCCTTACATCCACAGATAAGTTGCAGAACCCTGTCTCAGTGATGTAGTTCATAACAGAGCAACTTATTTATATTTATATTTGCTTTCACACTGCTGTCTATTAAAATCGGTATATAACCAAAATAATAATAATAATAACCACAATACAATTCTACTTGTATAAATTTAAAATATATTAATTAACCCAATATATTCAGCCATATAACTATCAATCAACAGCGATTATCATATAAGCACCTACAATGGAATATTTAAATGCCCACATGGAGGTTTTTTTTCATGATTTTTAGGTTATATGTGATGTATATATTGCTTACACATTCTTACAGCTTTTCCCTTATTTTGGCTTAATAGAACATCTCTGATGCAACTTTTACTCACCTGCATGAACAGAGTTTCAGTGCTAGAAACAGGGATATTCTGTGTGTCTGCAGCAATTTCCACCTTGCCTTTCCTTATTTCTGTCCTTACAGTTATGAATGGGTGGTCTATTCTTGAGTTGTCCAGTATAGATACTGTGACACCATACAGAGTTGCAGGACGAATTACTTTTGGAGCAATAATTACATAACATCTGAAACAGTTTATGTAAAGTAATTAAAAAGGTAAATCGTATTCTGACTTAAAAAAAAATTACTAGCAGCATTTATTTGTTCTGTCACTTGACCAAGAGCATGTTGCTATATGTAGTTTTTGAAGTCAAACTTGTATCGACTGAGTTAAGAATACTTCTGGTTTTCTAGTCATCTTAAGTTTTATTTTATATCTATTTCAACACCAACAGAATTTTAACAATGAAAAAGTCTACCTAATTTCTTCCTGAATTTTTTTCAGTTTTGTTAGCATTTTGGACGTGGTTTATTTTATAGTGCTTAGAGTATCTCATATAGTTTTTATGATAGGAAGAGCGGTGAAAGATAAAATGAAAATATTTGGAAGGGACCATGACCTAATTATTTATTTATTTATTATGCATTCATTAGATCCATGCATATGAATATTGAACTTGTCCAAGTTAGTATAAACTTACAATTACAAGTAGGATATAAAATTACAACATAAGTAATATAATTATACAATAAGAGACAGAAGTATAAGATACGAAATACAATTATAAATAAGCAGTAAATTTACAAGGGAACAATTATTAGACGTAAGGCATTCCATTATAAAATAAAATCTGTAGTAAGCGTTGTAAAAAAGACATGGGATAATCATGTAGATATTTATAATACAGTTATGTTGTTACAATTGAGGTTAAACCTTATTACCCTAAAGTTAATAAATTCGTATACATAGTAAAATGAGTTTTCCATTAGGAACTTTTTAAGTGTTTTTTTGAAAACTTCTGTTTTGCTAGCTTTTTTCTTTATGGATGTTGGCAAGTGATTGTAGAGCTATCCCGGTATTTGTATGGATGGACTGAGGAAAACCACCAAAACCACCATGATGTTTTGTGCCCATCCCAAGATTCTGACCACGCATCACCTGAATGTCTTACATTTCTTCGGCTATATTTGTAACTTTCAATTTCTCTCTGATGTCAGAATACTTTTGTGGTGCTACCTGTTACTGTTATACAGCAGAATCTCGATAGTTCGAGTGCTGATTGTTCGAGTTTTCCTTTCATCCGAGCCGATGCGCTACAGTCAAGGTCATTTCTATGCTTGGTATAGAATTCGGCTCCAGTGCGTATTTCTATGTGCACGTGTGTCTTTCAGGCATTAGTGTACTGCTTTATAACCGCTTTCTCTGTGGATTATTGTGTTCTGTTGTGCAATTCAAGCGTGTCCTAGAACGTACCCTACCAATGTAAGCACGAACAAGTAAAATATTTCCATCGCCGTTAATACATGTAGTGCGAATTGACTGCGAGGCAATCTTGATCCCGCTCACCCCCGACTATAAAGATTCTACTTTTATATTCGCCCTAAGTTATACAAAATGTATAAATATATGTAAAATAGCCAATTATCTGCCCATCCTTGCCACCCTGTGCCTCGCAAAGAAAACGTTCTGGCTATAAAAATTGTGCTGTTGGTGAAACAACCCAGGGAAGTCATTTATTCTATGTAAAAAATTTAAGCGTGGTAGCAACACTCGGGGGGGGGGGGGATGTAGGGCCATAATGTTTCGTGAGGCATCACCTCATTGCTCGAGAAACCCCCAAAGAATCGGCGTTTCTAGGACGTGTGGAAAACGGACCGTGCGATGAAAACCCAGCTCGATCTTCTTTGAATTGCGGCAGTAACTCATTGCTCGGGGAAACGTCGGAAAGCGCCACTGCCATTAGATGGAGAAACTTAAACGGAGTGTTTTCTGTGTTGCAGTAGGAAACCACTGCAAACATAACCCTGAAATTGGGGAATTTCATACATTCCGTCCGTTCAACCACCCGCCTGCTCTTTAAACCAATAACGATAAAGAAAAAGTAAAAATAAATAAAGGTTTTTTTTTTAAAAAGACCGCTTATTAAAAATTAATGCCATTTTTTAAACAAAAAATGCCCCCCCCCCCCCACCTAAAAAAAAAAAGAACTAAAACAGAGCACCCAATATTGCCTGAGAAAAACAGAAACTTGCGTCGTTGCTAGGAAACGACGAGACTCCGCTGGTGTAAGAAATTCAACTAAGCTGTTATTAAGATGTGATAAATCAACCTAACGGGGAAATCCCGTCGCTCGAGAAACCCCGGCCTAGGACCATTGTCACACCTAGAACAGCTCTAAGAATAATAGTGAGTTTTTTTATAGTACTGCTTTTACTGGGCGTACGGAAACTCACTTCTGCCACAGTAAGGATGCTTGCTTCGGCCTGAACAACGCTTGGAGTGCGGAAGCTCTGATGCCAGGCAATGTCGCAGTCAGATTCAACATCGTTTGTTTCTCGTACGTAGAAGATTCTTTGTCACGTAAGTACGTTGTTGAAAACGCTAAAGGAAAGAGGGAAAGTCTTTTCTAACATATATGGGACCTCCTTTCTCATATCCCCCCCAAAAATCTGTTAACTCATTTTCGGCCCATGATCGCAGATGATACTGATCAGTCTTCTTTTTCTATTGCGGTCAGTGTCTGTGATGTGAAATCCATCAAAGGGATCGCGTGCGCAGCGTTCCAGTGTGCATCCAGGGAATTTTATTTGTCATTTTATAAGGTCAACACTTACTGAATATTCGATCAAAATGGACATTATATTTATTCATCAAACAAACAAAAGAAACTAAAACCTTAACTATGTGCGCGCATTTCATAATACAACTCACATTTCAGAAATAAAAGACCGTATCATACGATTAAATTAAAACTAAAAGGCAGTTATTTTAGGCATTTGGGTGTGCCTGGACACGCCCGGCACACCCCGTGCGCACGCATTTGAAAAGGATTAGGACTCCATCATCACTTGACGTAGGCACTGACTGCCACAAGTTTTGTTCATCACCCCCACCCCCCCTCCCGGGCAAGCAATCTAACTCCGCTGATAAATGTATCTTGCCTGCTGGAATTTATTTACTTAGTACGATCTTTAGACGCCTAACGTCAACTATAGTTGACGTACCGCACCGCTAACCTCTAAAGTTGCATTTTATATATTTATTCAACAAATACAGGTACCGAATATTTTAAACATAGTATATATTTTAAACATAGTATATACTCTCCGTTTCATAATTCTAACGTATTTGGTTCCTGTATTATTCACATTTTGTATACAGGGTGTGCTAACATTAAAAAAATAATTCCGGCGACAAAAGGTTAATCCAGTTTAAAGTAATCGCCTGGCACATTATATCAACGCTATTAACACTGGTTTGGAAGGTAAAGCCTAACTGTCAAAATCAGCGTGGCTGCGAAATCTACGTTATGTACGGTAAATTCCTCGTACAGGCAGCCATTCTTGTTAACTCATGCAGATTATCTTCATTCGCTGACAGTACCGAGGCTTTTGAAATGCTGTCGCCCACTGTTCTTAGGAAACGTAATGAAGATCAGTGTCAGTGTCAGAACATTTGTATTATACAGGGTGTCCCAGAAGGAATGTGCCAGACTTCGGGAGGGTGTTCCTTATGTTAAAGTATACCGATATAACCCAAAACATCTATGTCCAAAGTTGAACGGTTACGGAGATAATGGCC
>Ga0123354_10004754_pt1 | contig 19390 bp, 13 predicted proteins | sample TergutLab28metaG_2_FD_97872 | JGI IMG/M metagenome (GOLD analysis project Ga0123354, IMG submission 97872) | Labiotermes labralis P4 segment gut microbial communities from Petit-Saut dam, French Guiana - Lab288 P4 | ecosystem: Host-associated > Arthropoda: Insects > Digestive system > Gut ...
ACACACACACACACACACACACACACACACACACACACACACACACACACACACACACACACACACAGAGAGAGAGAGAGAGAGAGAGAGAGAGAGAGAGAATTGCAATGCAATTAGTCGCCAAACCACAACTGTCCAATATTTCAACAAAGGTCACCTGCACACTCACTGATCTGCTGTCTCTTGCTTACCCAACGAACGTGCTTCAAAACATCAATTACTGACGAGTGTCTCAAACATTACAGTTGAGCACCTAATATATATCCTAACATATATGTGTGTGTAACATTGGAATACCTTCTGTATATATTTACACATGAAATATACTATACAACCATCCCCATTACTGATGATACATATTACATAAGCTCCCTAGTGAAGATGACACACTACACCATGCCATAACATAAATCTATCCATAATTCTTAACCACGGTACCTATACTTCCCTAATTATAAAGTGAAAATACACATATTTTAACTTCCGAAAGGGACAGGACTTTTTTTACACCAGATAAGAGTATCAGCTGATTAGACACTTAAAGTGCGGTAGAGATACAATAACATATATAATGCTGAGAGATCGCTGGTGTTAGGGTGTGCACACACCTAAGAAACTGGTAACCACAATGCAACTGCAACTTCAAAGAATTTCTGTCAGGCTGACTTGAACACGTGGAACTGGACTATGCTGCACACACTTAAAATTCCAACGAAACTGGATCATTCAAGGAAGACTAAGCAACTCCACTCCCAGGAAATTGAACAAGTTCATTTTCTCAAGAGGTGTGTTGCACAGTGGGTGTCTAGGTTATATTTTTTTGCATCCATCAGATGGCACAAAGGTTCATGAAGCCACTACCTTTGCTTCTGAATAGTTAAATGACCAGGAACCAGGACTTTATGAAAAGAGCCACCTGGATTATGCCCAGAGGGGCAAAATGGACTTGGCCTGGAAAAGAATTTCACATGACATGAGGAAGCGAGGAATTTTCTGATTAAAACTGCACAGATTCACAAAACAGTTGACTAAGGCAACAAAAATAATATGTTACGAACTGTGTTGTTGACAAGTTATCATGTGAGTTGTCGTGCTGCACAATGATCAGCTGCAGTTAACTGACATAAACCCACTCAGGTGGGGTTGCTCCTGCAGGAATTAAGATATAACCAACCACGTTTTATCTCATGACAGCAATGGTAGTGACTACAGCACAGGATGTCGGTCAAATGACTTGATCTTGGTGATACATGCTTGAAGAAATACATGAAGCACAAAACCCAGGCAAACATGGCAGATCACGTACCAGTTTTCAATTTTACTTCATTTCAAATATTTTGCAATCTGCATTACTTATGTTTACCACACAAGTAGCAGCTGTCAGTGACATTACAGAAATTAAGTGCACAACACTGAAATATTGCTAAAACATATTCAGCAACCATTGCGTTCCCTCAATTGTGCCTGCTAACTGGGAAACTGAATTCCTGCTCAAAACAGGTGACACTGCTTGAAAATGCAGCTTAATTGCAGTGACCAGTCTCCTTGTTATGTGCTAACCCTAAATGCTCTGAACGTGTGCGCACCAACTGAGAAGAAAAGTGATGACAACAAATGACAATTTTACGAGAAATCAGAGCAAGTCTTTGACCACTTGCCTACGTTTCACATAAAAATTCTCTTAGGACATTTTAATGCAAACTTGGGAGGGAGGATAATTTCAAACCGACAATTGGAAAAGAGATTTTATATAAGGATAGTAATGACAATGGTGTTTCAATATGTTCCCAACAGCAAAATATTCACGAACAAACCTGCAACTTTCCTCATAAAAAACTACCAGATTGATCGTGTATTAGAATTATACCACGCATGACACGTACAGACACAAGAAATCAACACAAGGAGAACGAGTAACATGAAATCCAAACCCATCACAAATAAAATAGGACATGCTGCCAGCATACTCTGAAAAATAATAATGGACAATAGTAACTTCAGCAGGCACGAGTGGCACCCTGAGGATGGTTTTATGAAAAACCGAAACATGTTGGAGTTCCAGTAATTTTAGTGGTTTATTTTTAACATTTAATGTATTATCACTAACCGAAACATGTTGAAGTTCCAGTAATTTTAGTGGTTTATTTTTAACATTTAATGTATTAACACTGATATTGTGTGACTCACAAGTGCATGTGTTGGTGAAACAAAAGTGAATACTAGAGAATGTTTACTCAAACTGCGATCTATCAGGGACCTGAATCTTATACCGATTACCTAGTGACTGCAAAATTTACGGAAAGACTCCACATTATTAAACAAGCAGCACAAAAGTCTGATGAGACACTCAATCTCAAGAAGCTAATGTGTTGGAAGTTAGGAAACAATACCAGATTATCATCTCCAAGAGACTTGCAGCTTTAGAGAACTTAAATGATAGTGAGGACACAAATAGGGCTTGGGAAAAAATTTAAGAGAACATCAAAATCTCACGTAAGACAGATCGAGGTGCATATGAAATAAGCAGAGCAAGCCTCAAACCCATGGCCATTGAAGAACTAAAAAGACACAAGGCACCAGGAAGAGATCAAATTGTGGCAAAACTGATGAAAGCAGAAGGCTGTATAATTTGTTCTAACATTCACACACTTATATCCACTTGGAATGTCGAGGAGTTGCCTTAGCAGAGGAAGAGTTCGTCAGTGTACCTATTTAGAATACTGTAATAATTATCGAGACATATCACTTCTGTCAACCAAATACAAAATTCTATCCAACACTGTTCAGTCAAGGTCAACTCAATACACAGCAGAAATTACTGGGGACCATCAGCATGTATTTCAACAAAACAGGCCAACTACCGATCATGCACTTTGCATGCATTTAAAAACTTAAGAAAAATGGGAATATAATCAGGCAGAGCGTCAGCTATGTATACACTTCAAGAAAGCATACGATTCAATTAGGAAGGAGGTATAATGTAACATTCTTACTGACTTAAAACACCCCCATGAAACTAGTACGGCCAAAAAAAATGTGTCAAATGAAATGTACACCGGAGTCCGTGTACACCAGCATTTCCTGTTAAGAATGGTTTGAAACAAAGGTACGCTTTATCACCAACGCCTTTCAGCTTTGCTTTACAATATACCATTAGGGTTTACGAAAACCATCGGGGTTTGAAATTAAATCACACACACACATCAGCTTCTAGTTTTTGTGCTGACAAAGTTAATGCAGTGGGTGAAAGCTTACACACCACAAAGAAAAAAAATGAGGCCTTAGTAGTCACTAGTAACTGCTGAGGACACAATGTATATGGTCATGTTGAGAACAGCCTGCAGGGCAAAATCAAAACATCAAGACAGGTAATAAATCCTCTGAAGGAGCAGTGCAGTTCAGGTATTTGGGAACAATGTTAACAAATCAGAAATCCATACATTAAGATATTATAAGCCGACTGAAGTCAGTGAATGCTTGCTATCATTTGGTGCAGAATGTTATGTCTTTCAGTTTCCTATCCAAAAATATCAAGATTAAAATACACAGAACTACAATTTCGACAGTTGTTCTGTATGGGTGTGAAACTTTCTCTCTCACACTGAGGGAGGAACACAGGCTGAGGGTGTTTGGAAACAGGGTCCTGAGGTAGATACTTAGACCTAAGAGGGACAAGGTTAACAGGGGAGTGGAGATGTGGAGGAGAGACATGATTTGTACTCCTCACCAAATATTATTCGCGTGATCAAATCAAGACGAATTAGATGGATGGAGCAATGCACCACGTGTGGGAAACAAGAAGAATGAATACACAGTTCTGGTGGGGAGACCTGAGGGAAAGAAACCACTTGGTAAACCTAGGCATAGGTGGGATAATAAAAGCAAAATGGATCTTCAAGAAGTGGGATGGTGAGGCATGGACTGGATTAATCTCACTCAGGATAGGGACAGGTGGCAGGCGCCTGTGAATGCTGTAACGAACAAGCAGGTCCAGCAAACTGAGGGGAATTTCTAGACTAGTTGCAGACCTGGTAGCTTCTCAGGAAGGACTCTGCCCAATGGAATTAGTCAGTGGCCTACAACTACACATTTGCGCAGATATAACTTATAAACAATGAGAAATTTTATACAACACTTGTATCGAAAAAATAAGCCTCCCAGTGGAAAGAGACGTAAATAAGTTTTGCACAAATAAACTTCAGTCCGGCTTCTAATAAAATCTATGGATCCTATTACATTTCAAACAGTAAATGGCCAATAACTGTGGTTTCCCCCACAAAAAAAGTAAAGTGGCTCACACTTAGTAGAATCATAAACCAGAGTTATGAAATCAGGCATTTCTGGAATCCATCTATGAGGGTGCTGATTATCTGATAGGCTATTCAGTTCCCAGATAACACCCTTCCTGCCGATTCCACCCAACATATCAAACACTGAGGGTAACTCTTCCCATGTAATGCAGGAACAGGATACATTACATGTGGCAGCAATGTCACTTTACAAACCCATAAAATGTCCACATTTCCCCCACAATCACTGCCAAACTTTCCAAATCCTGCCAGGTATTTTACCAGCCAGAAAGAAAGCAGCAACTGAATATCGCTATCACTAATGTATGCAGCTCATATCTAAAACAGCAAAAATCTTTAAATATATAAGTGAATGCATTTTCCACAGAACACAACTTATGGCTATGCACAATACCATTATGACAAGCAACACAAATGGTGTCCCACCTAGCGAGACACACATGCAGACTTCCTTCACGCAGTGCAGAACCACCGTCAGCCAGTGCAAATACTGTGGTAACAGTGCCTCAGAAAACATGACTGTACACATTCCGTTTACAATACAAGGTACAAACAGAAATAATTTTAACACCATAACAAACACAATGTTTCAAGTCATATCGTACAGATTAAGCACCCTAACACAGCAAGTCCCCAACTTATGCAAATCTGCAGATACACAGTTCTTGTTTGGTGATGCTTGTTTTATCTGAATAGTTTCAGCACTGCAACTTATATGGTCCTCGGTACAAAGTATGCAGTGTATATATTATAATACTTTAAAATATGCTAGCTACTGTACATAAACTTACATTTTATGTCAGTTAAACACAGTTTTCATAATTAAGCTTTAACCATGAACGGCATATATATAACACTGAATCTGTGTGGTACTTCAACAGCTCCTATCTACATGGAATGTCAAACAAATTAACTGTGTAAGTCAGGAACTTACTGAACACAAAACCTAAAGCAAGACTCCACATTCCAAGGCAGAAAGAAATTCCACCCCCCACACATCACTGGTTGTGAAAACTGAAAAATGCATGTCCATGTCCTTCTGTTGTGGAACTGGACTTTAAAGTTTCAAGGGATAACATTCAGATCAGACACACACACATACATCACCACTCCATTTTTTGTTACGGAATGTTTGTGACTCACCAAACCACCAGAACGCAAAGCATCTCAGCGTGCCACCCTTTCATGAGCCGGTGCAAACTGTTCCTCAACACAGGCAATCTTCTGTTCCTGCTAAACAGCTCCATCCTTCTGAAACACGATGAATGTTCTCCAGAGGTCCTGCTCTGTATGTGTAAGATTCTCCCCCAACTTCATGTGGAAATCTCACAAGATGGCACTACAAAAGGAACATGGAAGTGCTCATTTCAACCTCAATTAAACAATCCTTCAGAGTCCTATTATGTCATGTAACATGTGTACAGTAACAGCCAAGACAAGAAACATACCAGGCAATGTAACATAACCAACAGATAATGGTCCGTCATCCCTTCAGGCCAAGCACCGCCACTAATAAAGGTTCATTACTTCCACAACACAACATGACCACAATTCAACAAGTGCTGTCTATACAGACAGACTGGCCTCATTTCCTTTCTTACCCCTCTGCAAGCCCCACTGTGTCACTACAAAATAGCTGCACACATCTTGGGTACAACATTACCCAGGTAGCTTCATTTTTTGAGTTCTCAGTATGGGACGTTTCATGGCACCCTACTGACACATAAAACAATGAGGTGTATCCCACATTTTGAAAATTTACATACCCCTGGACTAAGTCACACAGTACCTAACAGTGCAAAACAAATGATACAAAAGTCTGAACCACTTCTGCATATGCACGCCGACATGGCTTCTTGTTCAGCCATTACAAGAACACATCAGCAAATAACAAAACCAACAGCCCCAATCATCTGTGAAAACAGATCATAAGGCACAATTATTACTGCTTTGTATTTTCACTAAGATGTGACAAAACTTTCAACAGGATGTCTGAAATGTTACACCACTGTGGCTTTTGGTTTCCTCTACATAAAACATTTTAACACTCCTGTGGTGCAAGCCAAGTAAGGTAAGGGACGAGGTCAAGGTATATACCATAACTGGTACAGAGGGGAAGAAGAGATACAGCAATTCTAATTCCTGACCTTGGCTATAGATGGTGAGGGGAGTTGTCACACCACACACAGCCAATTTATCTTCAAGAAAGAAACCAGGTATTCAATGTGAAGGAGGCTAGATGGACCCCAGGGCCAGCATGAATGAGAACGGTGAAGAGAATCTCTTGCCCCACTGGGGTTTGAGCCTCCGTCAGTACTACCAACTACCCTCTGCAGCCCTCTGGTGCCCAGTAAGGTATGAAAGAACTATAAATCATTTCTCTCATCATCCCATACACTACTGGTGCTGGTTTGCTTATTACATTCTTACAACAGTCCAGAAATGTGTGACAGGGTACCCTCCCTACCTTCTCCACTGCTGCCAATGTCACCCATCTAGCAACTGCATCAGCAGATATCTTGGCAAGTGATGACACATCAACAGACAGCACAAAAGTAACACAGGATCCAAATGTTAACATGGCTGCTAATCTCTCTGCACCATATCCTGCACAAAAACAGAAGGATCATGCAACAATCTACAGTAATGTCCACAACAGACAGACCAGCCAGTTGCACTCTCCATAACGCCACACCGTTAAATGTAATAACATCAATAATATCAAAAATAAAATACTGAAATTCTGAACTGGTCTACTGCAAACCACAGAATGTCCACCAAGCAAGCACACAGCCTTGATAAGCATCTGATTTCTCTGCAGGATAAGCCTTACTTTCTTGCAATACCGCGAAAATACAAAATTCCTCTCCGGAAAATATATAACCTGATAACCAAGAATTACTCCTTGGGAATTTCCTTCACTGGGAAAATCAGTCAGATCACTGAGGGTTACCATCATGTTTTTTTTCTTCACACACAAATCATATACCCTCTAATATACAGATTTTAGTGATCCACAAAGTGTGACACCTGAGCTTTGAAGTCTGTGTACTGGATGGCACAAGACATCATCACACCATTTTCTCAGCTAAACTGTTAAGACAACAGACACATGGCTGTCATTACCCTCTGCAATCATGAGAACTGCACTCTCATTCTCAGCACAACTCACACAAAACGTTATGACCAAACTACAAACAGTTCCTCCATAGCCCACCCACATTTTTGACAGCTGCACACTGCAGATGGAAGGCATACCTTCTCCACATTTAACGTCACACTTTCTGAACCAGAAATAAACACCACACAAAACTGCCAGCTAATGTTGCAGTATTTCAAAAAAACAACAGCCTTTCTATGCAATACAGATGCCATGCCACAAAGAAAAGTGGGTAAGTACATATCCACAACATACTGTTTGACCAACAGCTAAGCACAAAAAAATACAGACTATGTTTTTCTATTGACTTTAAAGGTTCCGAAACTACCACCATACCAATGCACTTCATATAATGGACAACCACTGCAGTGGCCAATCACAACACAAAATTCATCCACATTTCTATTCTAATGCATTTCCCTTATCATCATAAATTTTATGCCTTTCGTTCCATACAACTGCGTGAGACACGAACAACTAGAATGCCAAGCGTTTTTGCCATTAATGAAGCCTAAGAAAGAATCTTGGAAGACAATGGCTGAGCAAAGGAAAAATGTACCCAGTACAGTAAAAGTTCGTTTCTTGCTCCATAATACAGGGGTTAACTAACCTAGCCCCAGACTCCTCCATTCACTGCACCATAAACTTAACATTTCTTAAAACTACGATCTTTTTTGTTTACGAAGTCAAAAGCAATGTGACATGTGAAACAATTTCAAAGCACGAAGCATTTTGACTTACAGCATATGCTCCAATTATTTCCTTTTCCTTCCGAGTTACTCTTTTCCTATTTCGAGGCTTCTGTAAAACAATACTGCCTGCGACGTTTACAGAAGCAGGCGAAGACAATAGCCGTAAACAGCACCGCCATTACACAGAAAACGCAAGCACATGTGCCTTTCAAAGTGATCTGCAATTATCTGAATAATCCAAATATATAATTCTGTTTTGTACACGTCTACAAAACAGTGTGTAGGAAAGCTGCTTCTAGTTCCTTTCAACAAAACAAAGAACGTCAAACTACTATTCTGGGCTAGCTCAACATTTCTCGGTCTAAATATGAAACACATGCGTACAAAGAAAAGTCGCTCTATAGACACGCGTTGAACAACGAAAACATTTGCCGTTAGCTTACCTCTCCAACATTGACGCCACCTTCCCAGCATTCTCGATTTATAATTTAAGTTATACAAAAAAACAGTAGGCGAAGAAGTCTTACTACAGTTGCTCTTCCAGCACGAACACACCAACGACTCGATGAAAGTGCTTAAGCCCGCCACAGAACTTAGTTGAAACACACACCGAACCACGTGCGTGCTTCCCCACCACTTCAGTTGTCATCTGATTGGTGGATTCAAATTATGCCATTCATTTTTTTACATGATACGCGCTTCTCAATATATCATTTACAGACATGTTTCAGATTCTAGTAATGCAATATAGACGTCATTTCATTCACATACAGTCACTCCGAGTATATTCTTAAATGTGTGGAAGTTCAAGACACGTACGTTATTGGCTCTTCCGTATATTTCCGACACCAACATTCGTTAAGGGCTCCGAAACTTATCCGTGGGTCATGAGCTGTAAAATACCACAGATTATTAATTGTACTATATCGAAACGTAAAATCACAACGCCTCAAGCGGCGTAGCTCCGTGGCCTGCTCCTGGCGCAAGTTTTTCGAACTATGTACGAGCATATCCAAATCAGCTAAAATAACTTGGGGGCTTCGACATGAAATCCTCAAGATAATACAGGAAGGAGCCACTTTTCCTCTGCGGCTGTACGGAGCACCAGTCTGGATAGACGCAATAAAATATACGTGCAACATAAGAAAATACATAACAGCACAGAGAATAATTAATTAACCTACGAATTGCTAAAGCTTTGTGTACGACGTCGAAGCATTGTGCATTATACCAGATAGGGCACCCATTATAGTTAAAATGGAAGAGGCAGTCAGAATATACAACTTAAAGGAAGGCAGAGGCAAGCAAAACACACGCAGTAGACAGGGAAGTGGAACTTAAATACTGGCAACACCCGGCAGACGAAGCCAAAATCCTAGAAGCCGACAAACACTAGAGCCAAACAATCCATGCTTACACTGACGGGAGCAAAACCCGGCAAGGGGTCGGATCATGAGTAGCATTATACATAGGAACAGAACTAGCACTGCAGGAAAAATTCAAGCTGGACACCAGACGCTCAAATAACCAAGCCGAGCATTTGGCAATCTCCAAGGCTCTAGAAGCTATAGGAGTTATCAACCTTGCCCTTTGCAATAATATAGTAATTGTATTAGGAAAAACCACAACTTATGATTTGCACTTACACAGTTATTGGTGGTTTCACTGCTGCGACTTACATCTTGTTAACACGCACTTTTAACAAGCGGAGCCCCCCTTGAACTCTGCCATGCGCATAATGATACTGTTTAGTACTGAAAAAACACACCCTTATGGTGAAATAACTTTAGAACCCTTTGTTCTATGTAAAATGTAGTAACGCAAGTCGCGCGTCCCTCGTCGACAGCTTCGTCCACACACACTGACTGCTGTGAGTGGTACTGCTGACCACACTACTGGCCAGCCGCGCAAATACTCGGACGCCAACAGCCCAAGCTTAGAACAAAGAAAGAGAACATTCTAGAAGCGTCTGCACGCGCGTGACGTCACACAACTCGTGACAATTGCATCATCACAAAGTGTCACAAGAGTTGTGCAATCACACGCCTATGTTCACTGGAAAATCAAACTGTAAAAATTCTGCCCTTAGCGTAACACATACATACACAAACTTGGATTTTCATTTATGTGTGTAAAATTATGGCTTAATGTCTTCTCTTTAGGAGAGAGCAGCGGCGGCAGCTCCGGCGGGAAACCCATCCCTATAACGGGAATACTACACAAGGTAATAGAGCTTCAGGCAATGCAGTAACAAAAGGCTTTTCTTCATTTTTTAATTAAAATTTCAAAAAAGCCTTCTGCGTATATGGCCTTTTTTAATTTTTTCATGTATTTTGAACAACATACCAATGTTCCTTATGCCCACTCAGTACCATTGTGATATCTGTTAATTTTATTTTTGTCTACATTTGCATACTCAATTCTGTTGCATGAACCTCTTTGCAGTCAGATTTGTTTTTTCTGTTTTCACTGTAAGTGTCAAGAAGTTTTAAATGTTTTGGAATGCAGTTGTGTTTATTTTGCTATTGATATATTTTTTAAATAAAATGAATGTATCGGTTTGTCAACTTATTGCTGCATGAGGAAACAACTTTGTGCTCTTTTATACAAACATCTTAATATCTGTCAATACTGTGTCAGTGTTTTTTACACACAACTGTTGTGGGCATTTTTCAGAAATGGTGAATACAACAAGCTGTTGCTGGTTACATCTGAAGCAGAACTGACTGCTTTAGGTATATCACTTTTCAATTTGGAGTCATAAGGACACTTGCCACAAGAAACTGGTTTGCACTGCCCAAACAACCTGATGCTGTTTTCATCCTAGCTGTCATGTTGAGCAGTCTGGCACAGCAGATCCGCCATTTTGAATTGGACTGAAACATGCAGCTCAATAATGTCTCCAATTTATCACCGTAATTCAAAACCTTTTCTTTTGCAGCCCTTACAGGTAAATCTCAACCTCATGTTATGTCCTATGGAAGTGTATACATTTTATGGTCCATATCACCACATCACTGTTGTGGCTCATCAGGCGATACTTTGCCCTTTAACATGCAGTCTTCTGTGTCGTCTCTTCACTCTTCTCAGCTCCTTAGAAACACCTGTGTGATCCGATCTGTGGGGAATACAATTTAGAGCAGTGCCCCCTCCATGAGGACTAGGATCGTGTTTTGTTCTGTTATGCTTTGCTGTGTGACTAGAGGGTTTCCAGCTCTGGAGTTATGTGCCTTCATTCTGGCGATCACACGCAACACTTCACACATTCACAAACACAAGTTTCTTGAAAACCTAGGCTTAAAGTTTTATCATTGTCTTACTTTGTTTCAGAGTTGAAGACCACAGCCACCTCCACCACCACTGGATTTCGATGATGATAATAATAATGATGACTGGCTCAGCTGAAGGGAACATACATTTATTGTACATTTCAGATTCACTGTAAATGGTGTGTAGTCTTAAGACAGATTTGTAAACTGCAGCAACAGCACATATCTCCATTCACTGTGTAACTGTACAGTGTTCACAAACTGCAGTTCCTTGTTAACGTTCTGTCTTTATTCATGTGTTTTGGCCCCAGTGGTGAGTGAGAGTAACGCAAGATTAGTGTTCATCACAGTGATCAAGCAGACACTGTGTTAGCAACACTGATAGACTTATATAGCCTCACAGTTTCAGTGTATTAAATTTAATGGGTTTGCCTGATGGTTCGGAGTGTGGGAGAGGCATGATCTTCACCAACGTGGCAACTCAATTGTATCACAAATTCAGCAGATGACTTTAAATGCTGCAGCATATAGTTTTTAGAACAAATTACAGTTTCCAAGTTTTTGGTGTAGTAACAGCAGTGTAATGAGGATTTGTGTATTCCAGGATGTGACACTGCATCGCTGGATAAGTGTCTTCCCACATATCGAAGGAATATGTCACCATCTTCACTGTGAACCTTGAAGAAGGAGTGAATTGCGACTCAGCTTCGTTTATCTAAAAGGGGACATTTCAGAGTGACAAAATGTACAGTTGTGTATGAAATAGATAAGTGTCAGATTGTACTGGATGATAATGAAGGTGGCTGCAGATAATTGTGAATTAAAATCATTCTGCTGCCATTACTTAACTGAACTTAAATTATGTAAAGAAAATTCTATTTAAGAAATGTCATTGGTGAAAATAATGGTTATGAGCAAGTGGCTTCTAAACAAACAGTAACAATGCATTCTAAATGTACTTCATGTTGTAAGCCAGTAATCCTTGCAATATAAGACAGATCTCAAGAATCATGATGAAGTAAAGAAGTATTAATTGGTATTAGTGTTTAGAGTTAAGGATGAGGCTGTGACGTGGACAGGTGCAAATGAAAGTGGTTGGTACAACCATGTGACAGTGTTCTGTGTCTAAGACACGCCATTCTGTACAGCATTTTTCGCAGTTGTGTGTCTTGGTGACTGCATAGAGCAGCAACTGTCATGCAGTATGCAAAATGTTATGTTCAGTCTGATACCAAACCTTTTGTGCTTGTTTATGTTTTGTTATTGGTTGTTATCAGAGTGATGTAATTACCATTGTAATATCTTAACATTCATCAGTGACTGATTCTCAAGTTATCTAGTCTTAGTAAGGCATAGCTTGTTGCACAGTTACATATGTGAGCTAATTCTAAGCTAATAAAACTGGATTTGTCCCAGGAAATAGATAAAATGAATGTCAGGTTTTCATTGCCCGTTGGTTACCTGTTTGAAAGGGGTTAATTGTGGCTACCTTCAATTAACATCACATATCTTCATCATGGTTAAGTTTGTAGTTAGGACAGTGAAGTTTTGTCCGGAGTGGTTGGTACCACAGTGCACCATACTTCCATGTTTGTTGAGCACAGAGACCATGTGAGAGTTACAAGCACACTTTAACAAAAAATGTTCTTGTGTTACTGTAGTTCATACAAAATGGTTCCCATCATGATTGATTTCTTGCAACAAGCAGTGCCCTTAAATCTGTTCTAGAGACAGAAAGTCAGTTTTACTGTTTGAGGAGCATTGTCTCAAAAACTGTGTGTTGGACACATGTAGATGACTCAAAATATTCGCACTGTAACAATAATTTTGACGGATTTTGACATGCTTAGTATTTCCTTGTTTAATGAGTGTATCTAAAAATCCTTTAAGCATAAGTTTGGACCAAAATTAATTTTTATATTAATTTCAGAAGAAACTTTATATTTCAGATTACCTCAAAATATCTTCACCCAGCCAAAGCCTACAGTATAAAATATGTTTTAAACATTGTCACATTTGGGTTGTGACTAAATAGTTCCCATAGTTGTGAAGTGCAAAAAATGGATTGCATTACAAGTAGAAAGTCAGACTGTATGTAATTGTGTGTTCTCATTAGGACACCACAAATCACATGGTTCTACTGAAAGCATTGTCATGGCAATAATTTAAATAGTGGTCACACAGTGGACTGTGTGAAGGCTTTATGTATGGTTGCTGTAATTTCAGAGAGGGAATAAGCATAGACAACAAGGTCAGAAAGGAACTTCCCCACTCACAACACATACAGTACAATATATTATGTGGAGGTGTAGTTGTCCATTTCCATGGCATTGCCAAATACGTATTAACAGGGGTATTAATCAATACTCAATGTTGCACTGAAGACGTGTTACCCGTGGTTCATTTTTGAATGGTGGCAACACTGATTCATGGTGGCATTTATATGATTTGATATATAACTCAAGGCATGTTCATTCCTTTTAATACGTGATAGTCTGTGTTTCATTACTTGCATGAGAGGAACAAGTTAGGAAATGTGCATTTAATGCAACATTGTGGTGCACTGGGATCTACGCTTTTTTTTTCCCCCTTAATTAGCTGTCGTGCAAAATGCATCTACTGCAGTTTCATTTCATACGGCTTAAAGATTGTTACCCTGTATATCTTTATCACAGTTACACGGCATGTAAGTCGAAGGTACTAAATGTCATATTACGTTTCACCTTCTATGACAAACCACCCGTGCCACACTTTTTGTAATTATCTCACAAATAGCATGAATTTTTAAAACATATTTTATATGAATTGTGCTTTGATTGTCTCATCAACTTTGAAGTGAAACTATTCTCCAGTTGGTAAGAATTTAGCGATATATTATCAAAAGTAAAGTATCATACATCATGTAACATGACTGATAATTTGTCCGGTATTAACCAAATTGAGTTTTGTGGATAGATTTTAGTGGAAGTCCCTACTTTCATATTTCACGAAAATCCATCCAGCGGGAGACAAGTTATTTCATTTGGACAGACAGAGACACACATGATGAGGCTAATAGTCCCTTTTCACAACTTCGCAAATGCTCCAAAAAATTACCCATGACTGCTTCCATTTCCTCCCCAGTGGTCATGCCACACCTTGTTCAGCATGATGCAAGCTTGGGTTTGCTGTCACTGACCTCTGTGTGCATTGCGTTTTGGAGATATAGTTATTCTTAGACGTGGGTTAAGGCATTTCATATAGTATTTTGTATTTGATTAATTGTACCCTTGGACATTTATAAGATGCACTGTGAGGACAGACAGGTTTCTATGCTGGGTCACATGACTCCTACTTCTGCAGTTCCACTGTTAAAATATTTTACATAAGCATTTTATAATAACTGTAAGTTATTTTCATGTCATCAGTTTGAAATATTGACCTCAAAAATGAACAGTCCGGTGATTTTGGTCTGAATTGATTCCCGTGCACCAAGTTCTCCGGTACCTGCAATTAGTTCCAAACTGATATTATATGGTAGTGACCAACATTGCTCTGATAGTGATGCCAGATTACAATATCCTAGTTAATATGAAAAAACAGCTAGAAGGTGAAGATAATTATCATGGTTCATATGAAACATCTTCAGTACTTGAGGTTAATTCAAAAACACTGTAGAATTTGCAGAAATACAATTTTCTGATAGTGATACTGAAAGTGACACTACAGTGGACTATTATTCTCCATTTACATTTGTAAATGAGATGGTATCAAAGAATGCAAGCCAAATGCATGTTTCAGCAAATTCTACAGATGTCTTACAGAAATTTCAGAATCCATTTAAATGGTTTAAATTGATATAGGTTCATGGGACAAAGAAATTAGTCAATTTTATAATTTACAATATTTCTTTACATTATGACATACAATTTTAATTTAATGAAATAGGTGTATAGAAAATTACACAGATAATTGAAAAAAATATCAATCAAATCACTTGTTTATTTTGCTGAAGAAGGCCCAGGCCATGCTTCAGAAGTCATCAAGAAAGAACATAAGGTCAGCTGTTACAATTTTTCTTCTTTTCTTGCAAGATTTCATAATACAGGCTTAGCATGGCTCTTATGCCCCCTTTTACTGTAGAGCTGCGTTCCCAGTCATGGTCGATATCACGTAACTTTTCAGGAAAGGGTGGTGCATGGTAATAAATCTTTGAGTTTATTAAGAGGCGTGGAAATTTGTTGACTATCAGAAAGCATATATACTTACTTATTCCATGGAGCAGAGTCCTTCTTCAGAAGCTAACCGGTTATCAGCTAGTCAAGAAATTCCCCTCATTTTATGGAACCCGACGGTTCAGTACCGCATTCACAAATGCCCGCCACCTGTCCCAATCCTGAGCCAGATAAATCCAGTCTGTGTCCCCATCCCACTTCCTGAAGATCTATCTTAATATTATCGTCACATCTATGCCTGTGTCTTCCAAGTGGTCTCTTTCCCTCAGGTTTCCCCTCCCAAATCCCATATACACATCTCTTTTCCCCCATATGTTTTACATGCCCCATCTTTCTTATTCTTCTCGATTTTATCACCTGAACAATATTGGGTGAGGAGTACAGATCACTAAGCTTTTCATTATGTGGTTTTCTTCACTCCCCTGTCACATCGTCCCTCTTAGGCCCAAATATTCTCCTCAGCACCCTATTCTTAAACACCCTCAGCCTGTGTTCCTCATTGTCAGCGACCAAGTCTCACACCCATACAAAACAACAGGCACAATTATGATTCTGAATATCTTAATCTTTACATTTTTGGATAGCAAACTGGTAGACAAAAGATTCTGCACTGAATGATAGCCAGCATTCCCCAGATTTATTCTGCACTTAATTTCTTTCTGAATAGAATTTTGATTTGTTAAGATTGTTCCCAAATATTTGAACTCTTCCACCCTTTCAAAGGAAGTGTTATCAGTCTTTGTAATATGACTTCATCTTGCATTCCGATATTGAGACATGACCATGTACCTAGTTTATCAGCATTCACTTCCCAGTTCAGTCCCCTTAATAGCACCTACTAAAGCTTCTGTGTTTTTCTCTACAGTATGTACCCTTCCATCCAATATATTAACATCATCAGCCTACACCAAAAGCTATTGTGTACTATTTAATTTCAAGCCCTTGTCCCACATAACTTCCTGTACGTGGTGTAGTCAATAGGTTCCCGGACTGAATTTTTCGCGCTCGTACGGAGCGTAGTTACCAAACCAGCCGCTAGAGGTATTATTCCCAAAGTATCGTGGGCTAATGTGCTGAAAGTCAGCTTTCTGTGTGTGTGACGCAACTCTAGCTTTTATCGAGAGGTGCAACGTTCTCTGCGATTATCGAGATGGCGGATTTCCGTGAACGACGCGCTTGCATCAATTTCTGTTTGAAGTTAGGGAAAACTGCTACAGAATGTTATGAAATGTTGAAGACAGCTTTTGGGGAAGAAGCTATGGGTCGTTTCCAAACCAAAACTCAATCCAGTCAATGGAAAAGTCTGGGGTCACCTCGACCGAAGAAACCAAGTCAAGTGCGAAGCAACATCAAGTCAATGTTGATTTGTTTCTTTGCTCAGAAGGGAATTATTCACAAAAGAATTTGTTCCTCCTGGTCAAACAGTTAATGGTGCATTCTACGTCGAAGTTTTGAAATGTCTACGGGAGAATGTGCGAAGGAAGCGACCTGATCAGTGGCGGAACAACACATGGCTGCTCCACCATGACAATGCGACAGCCCATTCTGCCCTCCTGACTCGACGGTTTTTGGCCGATAACAACATGACTGTGGTGCCACATCCTCCCTAATCGCCCGACCTTGCACCCAGCGACTTTTTCTTATATCCAAAACTGAAAATGAAGCTTAAGGGCCGAAGATATCAGACGTTGAAGGAAATTCAAGCAGAATCGCAGGCCGTCCTGTGCACGCTACGAGAAAATGAATTCCAGGAATGCTTCAAAAACTGGCAGCGCCGCTGGGATCGTTGTAAAGCCTCAGATGGGGACTACTTTTAAAGGTGATGCCGGCCCCTAATGTCTAAGAGAGCCTCTCTGTGATTTAAGTCATCAATCCGGAAACTTAATGACTAACCCTCGTATACCCACTAAATCTAATTTATATCTTGCTAATTCCCTGGCTGCTGTCGTGAGGGAACCTGACCTATACAGGCTTCTCACATTCCAAGTACAGAATCTCATATCCCTTTTTCCATTGTGTAGGTTATACCAAAGGATTAACCCATCTGAGGCTTTCTTTGTGAATGGTCCATGATGTGATATATTTTTTTTGTGAGTTGTGAGCACCTTGCTCAACCTCCAAGTAGGAGGACCACTACCTGTTGGCTGTCCAAGACTGCTTATTCGATGTATTTGCAGCTACCCTCCATATTGAAGGATGTTCCTCCATCTGCAACCTGAGGGCGTGTCGTGTCGTGGTGACAGGTACCTACTTTGTTACTCACTTTAAGAACCAATACAGGTGTGAAACAGTAAAATTTTAAATGTATGCTTTACATTATATATTGAATTATAAAATAAACATAAAAATTAACAAAATGTTCAGATCAATGTTTCATCACTGTATCATTTATTACAAACCGAATTGATAAACATATTAGGCAATAAATATACATTATTTTTTTACATTATGTTTTGAACCGAGCAGAAATATGTCGGAGAAGATACAGTGTAAAATAATACGGTATATTGCCTAATAAGTATATGTGGTTGGTTTGTAGATATTTTGAAGTTTGCTTTTTTTGTATACTGTCTCGTTCAGTAAGCTCTTGCTTTGTGGCCATAATTAATGCAAACAGAAACAACAAAACCAAGTGTGTATGACTCTCCAAGCGTGACTAAACACTACCTGCACTACCTTGCCTGACATTATTTTATTGCTGTGATGGAATATGGACAGAACTGTTGAGTTCAAGATAGACACAACATTAACTACGATAAACAAATATACATACAAATCCTTACAGCAGAATGAAGTAAATATATGTCTGGTCCCACACTGCACTGACAAATTCAGTAAATGTTGTATAAGATCCTTTTTCTCCCCCACTGATTTGAGGAAGGGCTATGACCACTCGGGTCGCAGTTCCATGACAGGCAATTTGTTGACTCTGAACACTGCACATACTCATGTATTCCAGATGTTGTTGCGCAGTGTACCTCATTTACACAAGCATTATGTTTTAAATGAATAATCCAGGAACTAAAACTTGCGGTGAAAATTAACAAATTTACAAAGGATCCTAAAATAAACTGTAAAAATAAGTGGTTTGTTTTGAAACTTTGGGAATGGGTAGATAGAACCATTAATTTTGTGTTCTATTTTAAATGTTTAGGTTCAAAAATGTATTAAATATAGGGGATAATATCAGCAGCCACAGAAATGGACATTTAAAATGAAAATAATCCCACCTGTTATTTAAAAGGCTGCAAGATAAAGGTTCGGAATAGCTGTGAATTTTTTTGAATGTTACCATTTCTGAGTGGTGGAGACACAGTGCATGAGAAGCTGCATGATTTGTCCACTTCACTAAATATGTGGCGTGTATGAAAGAATAGTAAATGCATATAGGGTGCTGGTAAGGAAACCTGTGGGAAAGAGTCCAATTAAAAGGCCTAAACATATGTGGGATTATATTTAAACGCATCTTAAAGATACAGGATGAGAGGAGAATGGATTAACCTTTAGACGCCTAACGTCAACTATAGTGGTCATACCGCACCGCTAACCTCTAAATTTGCATTTTATATATTTATTCAGCAAATATAGATACTGAATATTTTAAACATGGTGTATATTCTCTGTTTTTTTCTCTTCAAAATGCAGTTTGTTTCATAATTCTAATGTATTTGGTTCCTGTATTATTCACATTTTATATACAGGGTGTGCTAAAATTAAAAAAATAATTCCGGCGCCAAAAGGTTAA
>Ga0123354_10004756_pt1 | contig 19389 bp, 2 predicted proteins | sample TergutLab28metaG_2_FD_97872 | JGI IMG/M metagenome (GOLD analysis project Ga0123354, IMG submission 97872) | Labiotermes labralis P4 segment gut microbial communities from Petit-Saut dam, French Guiana - Lab288 P4 | ecosystem: Host-associated > Arthropoda: Insects > Digestive system > Gut ...
ACCCCCCCCCCCTCTCTCTCTCTCTCTCTCTCTCTCTCTCTCTCTGTGCATGTGAATTTGTACATTAGACTTTGGATCAGTAAGTGAGTGTATGTACATTCATGAGTTCATGATTAAGTGGTTCCACTGGTGTGGTTCACTTTCCCTACCTACTGCTACAGACTGTCTATACATATGGTACAACATAGCTCATTGCACGAAAAGGAGCTGCAACAATGATACATTATAGACAATGAAGTTTGAAATGAAACTCTGAAGACAGTATAATTTCTTGTTAGCCTGCTTTCATTTCTTAAAGGTTTGGAACAATTTGTGGTATAAGATTTTCTATACATGTGCTGATTTTCTTATATAATTACCCATACTGGTAAATGACAATATGACTGTAGCCTTGTAAAAGTGTCCACTTATTAGCTCTTTGTCTAACAACAATATCTTACAGACTACAAGAAGCAGAAATATGAATTGTTGTATGAAGATAGTTTATTAACATTCCTATCTCTCTTGTAATTTTGAAATTTTTCAATGTATGGGGCAGCGTGGTCAATGTACACCAGCCCTGATCACAGCCCTGTTATTTAAAACAGAACTGTTTGTAATAAAATTAAGAATCACCTACTGCATATTTCCATGTATTTATTCTTGTGTTATATGTGAATAGGAAAGACACCATGCTACATCTCCAGATGGGGACAAGGATCGAGATGCATTGCTGGTGGATCTATTGGATGAGGGTCAAGAGATCGTGCTCAACTTGCGACATCTGCAGCTTCGCCCACACCCATGTTATCGTGATGGGAACCATGTAGAACCAGTCAATCTCTACCACAAAGTGGGCCATGGCAAACTGGACATGTATATCATCAGCCCTGCAAAGGATAGTCGTGAGATCAAGGAATTTCTATCTAAGTGGAATGCCAATGACCCTCGGCTTTTTGCTGGGAGGAAGGAAAGTGGAAGCCTTAAAGATTTCCATCTCCCTTTGCAGAATCTTGTGTCTATCTGTGCTCTCTTAGTGTGGCAGCCAGCAAATCCTACTGACAACATCACGCGAATTCTGTTTCCTGGAAGCACACCTCAACATAAAATCTTTGAAGGCTTGGACAAATTGAAACATCTAGAATTTCTAAAACATCCAGTGTGCACAGCCAGGTCCATTTCACCGTCCGCTTCAACTGTAGGTATCACAAGTCGTGCAAGTAGCAAGCATAGGTCTGCCCCAGCTGTCATCGACAAGTTGCTACCTGGAGAAGGAGTCAAGGCAGTATCTAAGATCATTGGACCCACCTCAGAGACAAATAAGCAAGTAATTAAAGCAGCAACCATACCAGTAGCTGGACATATGCCAGATACTAAGCAAATTAAGCCTGTGGCTACCACCACCACCCCTATTTCTGCCCCAGTGCCACCGCCCTTGAAGCCACTGTCCCAGACCAAACAAAAGGCTGACAAACTGACTTCCAAAACAGAGCCACCAAAGATGAAGACTGAACTTAATAAATCGCTAGAAGTGGAGAAAAGCAGTGCCAAAACTGAGAAGGCGACGAAACTAACCATGACTGAAATGTCCAAATCTAGAATTGAACCTAAACCCAAATCTGAAACTAAGACTTCCATCAGTAAGTCAAAAATTGATGCTAAGGCCCCAAGATCAGTAGAAAGGAAGAGTCAAAAGCCTCCCATTGAAAAGAAGAGTGATTCAGCCAAATCATCACCCACAACGCCTAAGAAATCTGTTGAAGGAAAGATGAATGGTGTTGCATCTAAGGCTGAAACAGCAAAACTCTCAAGAATATCAAGTAAGAGTCAACCATCACCGACTACAACTCCAGCCAAGAGCACAAAAGAAGCCAACAACCGAAAAGTGGTAGAATCTAAATATCAACATGTTTCAAGAATATCGTCAACATCTCGAGGTTCTACAACCAAGATGAGAAGAAAAGAACAACAAGAGACTCCAGCTTCAACAAAGGCTGAAAGAAAGCCAATCAGTAGGAGGCCAAAGCCAGGATCTCCCAGTAAGGCAACCACTTCCGGTTCTCCAGCCAAGTCTTCCTCTGCAAAAAGTACACCAACACCCTCAGTGAAATCAGACAAAGATGGTGTTATCCGCAAAGTCAAAGGAGAGGCAGATAGGATAGCAACTGATTCATCTGCTGTTTCAACACCTTCAACGGTAGATCCAGATACAGCAGCTCTGAAAGTGAAAGCTGCAGAAGTCTCTGAAGCAACAACAGCAATATCAGAATCTGAAAAATTAAGAAAAGAAAAAGAGGAGAAAGTCCCCACTGATAATGAGAAAGAGATGGATAAAGTACAGCCTGAGCAAGGAGAGTCTGTTGTGGTATGTGAAATACCGCAGATGGCAGCTGCTGAGCTTCCAGTAGGTGAAGTACAAGTACATAAAGAAGATGTTAAAATTGAAGGTCAAACAGAAATAGTTACGTTGCCTACGGAAGCGGACAGTCAAATGGCAGAGGTAGTAGAAGAATTGGAAGAACACAAACAGTCAGAAGTTGCCGAAGAAATACAGCTAGTGGAGCAAGCTGCACTTAAAACATATGACACTGAAGCCACAGAGGAAGAAAAAACAGAAGATGTGGAAGAAGTAGAAGGTGAAGAAAAGCTACAATATATTGATGGAAGAAAATCCCTTGCAGATGAGCTGGAGCTTGAAGGTAAAGAACATAAAGAAATCAAGGTACAAGAAGAAGAAGAAGAGGAGGAGGAAGAGGAAGAAGAGGATGAAGAGGATGAATACTTGATTATAGAAAAAGAGGAGGTTGAACAGGACTTGGAAGACTCATTACAAGATCAAGAAAGTGTTGAATCACATGTTCCAGACGAACTTGAACTGAAGGATAGGAGAGATGAGGAAGAAGAAGATGAAGGAGAGCTTCACAAACACTTACGTGATGAGGCTGAGTCTGAGAAAGAGAAAAAGCATGATCTTGAAATCAACGGCTTTCATGAAGAATCCCAGGATGTTATTCAGAAAGAAGAAATGGTGCGTGTTAAAGACAAGGAACATCGTCCACTTGTGACTGAAGAAGAAGAAGAAGAAATAAATAAGAAGCCAGAAGAAAAACCAACAGAGACACCAGCACCAGAAAAATTTGAAGCCCTTCAAACCACAGAAGAAGTAAACAAACATGATGAGGTTGCAAAAGAAATTCCTACCAGAAATCAAGATGAAGTGGCAGTATCCAAAGAAATCTCTGCGGAGACAAAGGAACAAATTCAGGAAGAAGTACAAGAAATTATCATATCTGCAAAAGAAATAGTAACCAAAACAAAACAGGAAAGTGAAATCAAACTTCAGGACACTTGTGAGGATAGTATGTTAGAGGACAAAGAAGTAGTTTCAGCAAAACTAAGTACAGATGAAAAGAAGGACACTGAGGAAGAAGAAGAAGAAATAAAAGAAGCTTCATCCATCAGTCCTGAAGAGAAATTGGATATATCATCAGAGAAGAATAGAGAAGTGACAGATGACACTAGAGACACAGATCACAAATTAGATGAAGAGGAAGGTGCAGAGGTTAGAGCAGCTGACCAGAGGTATCCAGCTGAAGAAAGTCAGCCAGATGAACGATTCTCAACGACTGTGGAGTCTGCAGCGACTACTGCACCCACACTACCAGAAGATGAACGTATACCGCTAGATGAGATAAAAGAGATTGTGGAGGAAAAGTACGTAAAAGAGGAAACTAAAGAAGAGAAACAAATTGCTACTGCCACTGTTCCACAGCGACTTGAACAACCCACGACACTTCCTCAAGTAGTAGTTGCTGCTGGTTTTGGCACTTTTGACCCAGTGGCACCTCAGGCTATGGTCCATCTTCAGCGTGATATAGTGAAAACCCCGGACGAGGTGGCTGACTTGCCAGTTCATGAAGAGGTGGATCCAGGCATGTATGAGACTGATGAATTTAGCAGGGATTTTAAAAGCAAAGATGACAGTGCTAAGAAGCAGTCTTCACAGCAAGAGATGCAAGAATCAAGACAAGAGACTCCAGAAATTGATGTCAAGGAAAAACTTCAAATGAAGTATGGTGATAATGCAGAAAAGCCAACTGTATTTCAGGACTCAGAGTCTGTGGACCAAGAGAAAGCACAGATACCAGTTATAGATAAAGATGAAACTAAAAGAATTACTGAGACTGAATCTAGGCAGAAGACAGAAGAATCAGAAACTCCTGTTACTGACTTTCTAAAGGATGCAAATATGATTGGAAGTATTGAAAAGATGCATGATGTCAAAGAAGATAAAGATTACTTAAGAGATGAGAAAGACATTGAATATCCCATACTTGCCACAAAAGAGGCTGTGAAGACTGAAGAAATACATAAATTATCAACTACAATAGAAGCAGTTCCAAAGTCTGATGTAATCAGTGATGATAATACTGAAGAGCATAAAGCAGTACCTGAACAAATGTCTGAACATCTTATTAAATTAGATACAGAAACTGGAAAAGATGAAGGCCCCCTAGAGAAAGAAATAGATGGCTCAACTTCAGTTGTAAAAGACAACGTACATGATGCAATTAAACCAGAAATTACCAGCGAGTTAAAAGAAAGTGTTAAAACGGTATTAGAAACCAAAGACGAGTCTGTATGCCAACAAGAAGAAAAACAAGAACCGAGTATTCCTGAATTTAAATCTGCAGAAGTCTCCAGATATGAAATACAAATGCCTGAAAGTAAAGATGAAGTAAAACACCTAACAGAACAATTTATTGAAAGAGAAAGTCATGCAGTTAAGGCTGAGACTTTACAAACTGACAGACAAGAAGAAAAACTTGTTGTTTCTGAACTGGAGGCTATAACAGCAGAGAAAACTGGTCTTGAGAAACCAGTACCAGAAGAGTCAAAAGAAGAAGACCGAACTTTGGGAAAATTGGCCTTAGAGACATCTGAAGCACCAGTACCAGAAGAGTCAAAAGAAGAAGACCGAACTTTGGGAAAATTGGCCTTAGAGACATCTGAAGCAGAAAAATTTGAGTTGGAGAATATGGAACTTAAAATGGCAGGGAAGGAACAGAAAGATTTAGAAGGAGGTGTTATAAAGACAGAATTAATAAAGCATTCTGAAGAAGCAAATCAGTCAGAGAAAATTTTCATGGATTCTATAGACAAAGAGGAAGTTCTTGCTCCAGAAAGAGAGTTTCTTTCTGATGTAATGTCTGAAGAATCTGCCATCAAGGCAAAACCAGGAGAGGAGAAGACAGATGTTCAGCAGGATCAATTTGAAGATGAAGAATTAAAAAAAGACTCTCAGAAACTGGACGAAGAGAAATCTGTAACAATAGAACCCAGGTCAGAGAAGATGGAAGATTTTATTTTAAAACCTGAAGAATTGTCAAGAACTGATTCAGTTGCTGAAGTTTGTGAACATTCCAGATTCGATGTGCATGATGTGGTCAAGCAATCTGAAATTCATACCAAACCTTCTGAAGCAAAAGAAATAAGTGAGCCCTCAAAAATAGACATAATAGAATCAGAAGAGTTAGATTTTGATGATGGTCATGCAGAAAAGAAAGAAAAAGAATCAGTGGCTGTGAAGGATAAGGTACTGACAAAGGAAGGAACCACATTTGATGAGGAAAAGGACATAGATGAGAAAGATAAACCAAGCAAAGATTTGTCTTTAGAATCAGGTTCCCCTGAAGAAGATCAGACTGATACTTCAAAGTTAAGTGCTGAAGCACATAAAGATACTGACTATTCAGGAACAGAAGTTCCTGTCTCGATGGCTGAAAGTGAGTCAGAAGACAAGCCATCCCCAGGAACATTGTCTATGACTTATGTTGAAATAATAGACAAATTACAGAGAGATTCTCAGAAGGTGGAAGATTCTACAGTCACTTCAGCTGAAAAATCATTACCACTGATGGAACATAAAAAAGATGTCAGTGAAGAAGAACAACATAAAGAAAAAGCCTTTGCTGAGCAAGTTTTAGATAGTTTAAGCACAGATGATTATACGACTGATGAGAAGGCAAAGAGAGAGATAAAAGAAAGTGTAACTGAAATTCATGGCTCTAAGGATAATGATATGAAGAGCACAGATTCAATTCAGACAACTAGTGAAGTAGTACATGACAAAGCTGAAGGACAATTGAATCAAGATGTTCAAGAAACAGACAAAGTAGATACTGATGAAACTGTAAAAGAAGAACCATTGATTGAACCATATGACTTGAAACACATCCAAGATAGTACTGAATGTATTCCTGGCATATCGAAGGAAGAATATTCAGAAACAAAAACTGACTCAGCAAAACCCTCCACAAAAGCAATCACTGAAACCGAATCTGATCAAGTGTCAGATGCCTGCAAATTGGAGGAGTCTACTGCTCACCTACCTCAGCTAACACATAGCGAAGACATGATTCAAGGCGATGCACAGAAGAGAGCTACAGATGACAGCATTGCAGAAGTGGAGAGAAGCGACCTGAATGTGGACAAAACTGACATACCTGCTGAAATAAAACAAACTGGTGATAAAGATGATAGTTATGGTGATGGAAGTATTTCTCCTTGTGAAGCGTATGTTGACTCAGGGCTTGAAGAGGAGCCAATATATGGAAAACTGGAAGGTGCAGAGGTTGCAGAGTATGTAACAGTTACTCCAGACTCGCCACCCCCATCACCACCATTGCAGAAGGATAAGAAATCGCCACCAGGGATTCAGGACGGTGTGTTACAAGAAGAGCAACTTGCTGCAGTTAAGGCTGCAATTGAAGATGATGAAAAACTTGGCCATCCTGAAGGTCAGCAGACTGGAAGTAGTACATTTCATGAAGATATTGGTGAAGCAAAGCATGAATCGCCAAATGTAGATCTGGCCTCTGACGAACGTGATGGAACTACCGACGTCACGGAGGAGACGCAGGATTTGGTGGTTGACATGGCCAAGGAAAAAACTGACATAGTTGCAACAGCAGATGTGCCTATTCAGATACCTACCACCGTTGCAGTCTCTAAAGAAGAACATGACATCAGCATAATTCCAAGCAGTGATGAAGCAAGTCAAAAATTGGGGCTAAGTATTTCAAAAATGCAGGAGATTGGTGAAGCTAATGCGTTGGATGATCTTGTGAGTGCAAGTAAATCTGCTATTGCTGAGATTGAGGGTAAAATTTCTACCCAAGTAGAAGAGATTCTTACAGAACCAAGAGAAGAAAAGTTTGAAACAGAACTGCAGATCCAAGAAAGTAAATCTGAGGTGCTCTCTGACAAAATAAGCAGCACTGTTGACAAAGACTTGACAGGAATACCTGAGCTGTCAGAGGAGGACGTGATAAGAGGATCAACAGAAACTAAAGACAAAACAGAAGCAAAATCATCACTTACATGTGCAACTGAAGACGACAAAGTGACACAAAAGACCGGTGAAGAATTTAGGCATGAAGCAACATTAGTTTTAACAGGAGCAGATGATTTAGAAAAAGCATGTGGAAGTCTAGAGAACAAACAACAACCAACAGAAGAAAAGTCATTAAAAGATGATTTTGCTGAAACCACTGTTACAAAGGAAGCAGTATGTTTGGATCATGAGGCGTTGAAAACCAGTGATTTAAATGGAATATGTGACTCTTCCGTACCACCCACTGTGATTTCAGTGGAAGTGTCTCCATCTGTAACATCTGAGATAGATGAACTAAAACCTGTGAAGTCAGAAGACACACACATAAAAGGCATGGACCAGTCAACTGTCACTGCAACACAAGAAATAACAGTTGCCTCAACTACAAGTGGCTCAGATCCAACTCAAATGGCAACATCTGATGTTACTAAACCCACAACCAGCAAAGAAAGCATACCAAAAACTGTCAGTACTGGTACTGGAAATGGTGATACACATATAGATAGCCACAAATATGATGATTCTACTGGTGATAGAGAAGAAAATAGTAAATCAGTTACCAAAATTACAAAGGAACTGAAGGAGCTAGATGACGATATTCAGCCTGCTGAGAAAGAAATTGTGGAAGAGTTCACTACCCAAGAAATTGGAGAAGATGGTAGAATTGTAACAAAAACCGTTAAAACTACAAGAACGTTTGCACCTGTAGAAAGAGAAGAATCAGATGATTCTGATTTTGAAGATGAAGACAATATAGAATCTACAGCAGCAGAAGATGGCTCAGACTCTGGCCAAATAAGCAAAATCACTGCATCATTTACAACTGTAACTAAGAGAGATGATAATGGTGTCGGATGCCTCTCAGCAGACAGCACTGCTATTACTGGCAATATTGATCCAGAAACTGTAACAAAAATAACCACTGCTAGCATCACAACTGCTGCTACAATATTGTCTGATGATGAAGCCAGTGAGGTGGTAACTGCAACTACTAAAACGGAAAGGATTCCAGAGGTTAAAACCGCAACTCATGATGACAAAGATGTTGAGTTACCCAGCAAACAAGAGGAAGTCTCAGGAACAAGTTCCACTGAAAGCAGTAAACTAGCAGAATTATCAAAAGATTCTTCTCCATTGAAGGTTGCCACCACTGATATAAGCCATGCTGTTCCTGCTGAAACCGACACTGAAAAATGTGTGTCTTGTATAGCAGATGGGACCATGAAAGAGGAAGAGAAGGGAGTGGTAAATGGAACAGAAGGTGATGAGGAATCAAAGATAAGAGTTGTAACCAGTGTGGTAGGGAAAAGTGCAATGAGGAGTGTGGATGAAGCCTTGTTTGTTTCTGGAGTGCATGTTTCGGTAAAGAAGGAAGTCCCAAGCTGTTTCTCTGAACAAACACTTAGTGCTACACCAGGTTCAGATGCACTGAGTGACCATGACATAGATGTAGGCTGTGGCCCATCTACTCGTCCCAGTGACATCAGCAGTGGGCAGGTGTCAAGGGCAGCCATGAACACGTGGGAAAGCAGTGAGGCCCAGCCAGAGTCACAACACCATGATAGTGATGTTGACGATGATGATGATGATGAGCCAGGGTCACCTCTCAGTTTCACCTCTCAGCTGGCACCTTCTCCCCCATCCAACTTTTATTTTGAAGTGGGTGATAGAAACATGTCTGACTATGATCATACTTCCATGAAGCACAAAGAAGTAGTTACTTCTGCAATGACAAGTTCCCTTTATGGAAGTCTCCCACCAGATCCATTGCAAGAACTTACTAAGGAAGAAAAGGAAACAGAATCACATATGTCATCATCCCATCTAAGTGAAACTCCAGTCAGATACAGTGCAGATATTTCATCTGGGGAAAGTGTCATGATGAGCAGTTTTTATGGGTCTATAGAAGAGGACAAAAAAGGCACAGAATCCATTGGTGGTGAGCATTTTGAACAACAACTACAAGAGGATGAGCTAGTTGATTTTGAGAGAGCAAAGCATGAACACCGAGCAGCACGTGGAATGGATCTTACTCCCTCCGGGCCTTCATGCCATTCTGAAAGTACAGCTTCATCCAGGCATATAACAAGTAAATATGAACAACATTGTATGTCTGGAATAAATGGGGAGAAGCAAAAAGATGACATTTCACATCAAGAGTCTACTGAGGACCATGGGAATGCTAATGTTGTTGCCGGAAGAAAGGAGGAGGACTTTCTGAACCAGAGCCATGAAAGTAAGGAAAAGGAATATAATAGAAAAACAGAAGTAGGTGTTGTGGATCCACCAGAGTCTGAATTTCACCAAGAAGTTAACAGGAAAGAAACTGAACACATATCAGCCAATATCCCAAAAGACAAGAAGCACACATCAAGTATGGAAACAGAACATGATCCCATATTCCAGACTCAAGGTTCTGCCCAAGCTACATCTACTTTAAGTTTTCCGGACCCTCCACAGGGATTTACACAGTCCTCAGTAGGAGAGACAGATGATAAGAAGAAAGATCCAATTGCAGACTGGGGAAAACCACTTGGATTGCCGGCCCCAGCCCCACCACCCACTAATAACACCAATACTGTTTGCGAAGTTTCACCAGGCACCCCTAAAAAAGAGAAGAAGGTGATGCAAAGTAAAAAGACACTGATGATGAATGAAAGTAACAAAGCTGCATCAGGTAAGGATGGCAAGACCAAGAGACCAGAATCACCTATTAAGCAGCCAAGCTCAGAAAGAAAAGGCAGTTCAAATAAGGAAGGTGGAAGGAATACAGGTGGAGGAAAAGGTTTTGGCAGTCCTATTTACATTGACCTCACATACGTGCCCCATCATGGGAATTCATATTACACCACACTCGAGTTCTTCAAGAAAGTGCGAGCAAGGTACTATGTGTTCAGTGGTACTGAGCCTAGTCGGGAAGTGTACAATGCATTACTTGATGCCAAGCAAACCTGGGAAGATAAAGAACTAGGTAATTCAATTCTTTTTTATTTTTATGTTGACTCCATAGCAGCAGCAGCAGCAGCAGCAGCAGCAGCAGTGGTAGTAGTAGTAGTTGTAGTTGTAGTAGTAGTAGTAGTAGTAGTATCAGCAGCAGCACAGAAGTATTGAAAATTGTGCCATATCTTAAATTATATAGCCAAACTTTACTTCAGTACTGTAAACTGCCAATAAAAAGTAATTTTATTTATATATGAAGCTGTTAAATGAATAAAATTGTTTATCATATTAAAAATTATAGTCCTAAATTATTTCTGCTGCATACTTCTAAAACTTGAGTAAAATCTTTCCTGATACAAAGTGAAGTGTTAAGAATTCAAACTTCATTTTTGGCTTATAATATTTCGCTTGTCTGTCATTATATTTCAGGGTGGCTGGAGTGACTTGAATGTTTGGCACGTGCAGAAGGCTATTGTATTCCACCCAACCACAAAGCATAAATTATCTTTATATCACAGAAAAATATTTTTAGTAGCTCTGTTAATATGACCACCCCTAATGCATTTTCATTAGTCATATGTTAGACTTATACTGCACACCTTTGTCCATTTAATATAATTCTGAAAAACATTTACTAAATCGCTGAATTAACATGGCACCAAGTACACACTATGGCACTTCATCCCCTCCCAGAAGAAATTTGATGAACATCTAAACAAGAACCCTATTTAACGATGATCAAGGAACACAAAATATTCTATGTTTTGTTGACCATGCATACCTGTATAATCTTTTAAATAAGCCAACTTGGTGCACAATTTTTCTTAGTGTGTGTATTTCTTTTCTGTACATGTTTCAGGTGACTATGTGCCCATCATCGGGAGAAACAACTGTATTTATGCAACACTTGGTAATTGTTATTCTGTATGCTTACCAGCTAGTCATCCATACAGGATAACAAGTACCAAGTGTAACATAATTACAGTTGTTTATCATGATGATGGGCACATAGGTGACTGAAACATGAAGAGAAAATAAATAAACATACTAAGAAAAATTGTGCACCAAGGTGGTTTTATTTACAAGACAACAAAATATTCATTTGATATTTACCCTTGAAATGATAACACTGCAGCAGAATATCCTACAAACTAGTAACCACAACCTGTGATGCCCCCTTGCTATGTGTAGGCACAGCATAATGGCTCTTTGTGCACAATATGAATCAATTGGTTTGGATTTGTGATACTTTGCAAGTTGGAAAAACAATAAACTTACGCATATGGGCAGCCCTGAAGTTTCTGATATGATTCTGAATAAAAATATTGTACCTGTGTATTTTAAGTGTGTTACTTAGTAATTGTTCAGATTTTCTAGTATTGGTTAGAGATGAATGAGGAATGATAATGATAGGAAAAAACCAACATACACAGATAAAAACGTATCACAGTGCCACTTTATCCACCACAAATCCCACACAGACATGCCTGACATTTAACCAAAACTTGCCTCAAAAGTTAGGCCATGCCAGATATATTCCAAATTGAAAGTATATGACTGTGAGGATTGGGGATGTTATAACTTAGCCCTCTGAAGCATTAAATTAATCTGAATAATATACTTTGAAACTATATTTCCTGCCTGAAAGCAAACACACTGCATCTCCATTACAAAGAACAACTTAACCCTTATCCTGCTAATGTGGAAAATATGGTGAGCTCCTAATAATGCCAGTAAATGGCAGATAGGATTTAACTTGGCGTTTAAAGGGTTAATAATGCTGTTAAGAACAGTACTAGCTGTGCATTATTGCAAATCATACAAAACACATAAATACACTGCCAGCAAAAGTGCAGGGCTTTTAATATTAAACTACCTGTTACATATAATAACCAATAATAAAATGACAGTAACAGGCTTTAAAAATTGAAAGTCTAAGCATCTAGGCTTAATAATACAAAGTCCACATGAGGCGATAAGTATGTTTTTACTGAGAACTATTATGAATTTCATGTTAATTCTCTTTTTCTGCTACAAGTAATGATTTCTGTATTGTAGAAACAAATTTCTGAAGCCATACCAGTCACGCTAAGAGCACACACACATTCACATACTCATGCACATTCTCATGTGCATGCACATACATCTACACACACACACACACACACACACAAGGTTTTATTTTATGTGAAAAATATAATTTTTTACTTCTGCCACTATTTGCTGCATGTATAGACAGTTGGCTGAGTGGACTACATTAATACAATGAACCAACAAGAAGTGACAAATTATATTTGTCAAATAAAATACGGACTGTAGGTGTAGTGTGTGTCTTGGGGGGTGGGGGGTGTAGGCTTGCAAGCGTTTGCCCATGCATGTGTGGTTCATATTAATGTCTGCTTAACCTTCAAAACTCATGAAAGATATGCTCAGTGATGGCTGAATGTTTGTCACATAAAAATAATTATGTATTGCTTAGCTCAATATTAATAGAGTATTTTATTATTCACTTTTTATTATTTATAAGCATACTTTCATTATTACAAAATTTCGTATTTACACAGCAGTTAATACTTAGGTTTTCTGGCATGTCATGGTATGTAGGTTTCTTAAAAATACTGTTACCAGTATAACAAACTACATGACATCACGTTCCAAACCACTACAATCTCAATTTTTAATTTTTTTTTTTTCAATATATGAATGTATTTTTGCTATTTCACAGCTACACATTTGTCCAAGCAAGACATGAAATTACAGTTCTATTTGAAGTACTGAAGTACTGCTCATATTCATACCAGAGACACTCCAGGACTTAAAAAGTTTCAAGTTATGCAATTTGAGAGTTGTGCAGTTTTTAATAAAATTTTTCAAAAAACAAAATAATATATTTGGAAATCATGTCATACTTTTCACTGAAGGAATGAAAGTGTAGTGGGACAAAGATGGCAAAAATTTACTACTGGGTGATGGCACAGGTGGCAGATGGCCATGCTGGAACCAATTAGGTAGCAGTTCATGACTGTGGATTTAAACTGGACACCCTTGTACAAATATATACTCAAATCCAACTTGTGCAAAATTCAACTTGTGTCATACTGTCCCAGATATAAATGTTGCATAAGTCAGGGAGTGTTGGTACGGACTTTATTAAACTCCAGGGAGCATTTGGTGAAGCATTCCGTTATAACTACTATAGTCACCACTCTTCCTCCTTATGGATAGTTGTCTGAGAGATGAATTTGTTTCCTTACATACAAACAGTTTGTAATATAGTTCTGTTGTTGTTGCAGAGGTAACTATCATTCCTACATATGACACAGATACCCTAGGCTACTGGGTTGCAGAGAATGAAGACACACTCGCCAAGTACAAGATTGACTTGTCGCCATCGGCTAGCCGTTGCACCATAAACTTGCAGGACCACGAGACCAGCTGCTCTGCTTACAGACTCGAGTTTTGAACACATTCTCATTTTCCACCATCTTTATCCTAACATGGGAAAAATCTGAAATGACAGCAGTATTTCAAAGATATAAGTAAATAAGATGCATTTAGGATGAGTCTTTTAGTGATACACATAGTGGATCAAACAGGGCCTAAATTGTGATTCAAGATTAATAAGAAGTTAAGTACATACTCTACATACTCTGATATCTGCAGCAAATATTGCCAGCTCTGTTACTTGGTCATTAACGTTCAATACCTATATATATATATATATATATGATTAGGGGTAGTGCTATCACAGTACATGCAGGCCAACAAATTCAACCCTTTAAATTCAGTCATGGCTACTTCACCTATACAGACGCACCCATCCATACAAAATATCAAGTTACATAATGTTCAGATTAAAGCAATTTTTCAAAATAATAATAATAGTAATAAAATTGTTGAGACCCACAACAAATTTTTAATTATCGGAACAAATGCAGTGAGGTGAAAGTGGCAGAGAAGTACAGGCACCCACTGGCTTATATAAGCCCTAAATTAGGTAAACTCAACCTTGAATATATTCCTCCATAAACTTATTTACATTATCATAGATTTACTTATGTGTCCACAGTTTTTTGAGGATGTTAACACAATAATTCTTTGCTTAGTGTCTTAATAGAAAGGTACAGGATTAACAGTAAACATGAACAGGCACTATATAAATAAAGAAAATAATACATCTGGTCACTAATGAGTCAAATTCAGACACATGTAAAATTCATGTTATGTAAATGATTGTGGGCCAGAACCCTCAGGTGTAATGGATGGAACGAGCAGTATGTATAAAATAGGTTTCTTTTTTTTGGTTGTGTTTCCATCTTGTGCCTCCAAATACATTTCTGTTGAATTTTCTGGCACCTGCCCAGCTGGGTAACAGTGTACAACAATTTATCAGGTGGGAAAACCCATAAGGTGGACATCTTTTATCTGAAACATATACTGTCTCAGTATTATGACTCTAGAAATCTAAAAACATCCTTGATTTGAGTATCACTTTATTGTAAAGATCACTGGTTACATTATAATTATTTCACATCTTCATTGTGATAAACTTCTTGCTGTTGAATTCTCATGAAGAAAGTAATTACAAAAATGTATATAATATAATTCTGCAATCAAGCTCAAAAGCCAACAGTTACAACCTCTACTAACAGCCTACACTTCTTCAACCACTGCGCCTCAACTGTTTTACATTCACTCTGACATAATCAATATGAAACACAACGTTTATACATCTCTGATTCTTCAAGAATAATATGACAAAAAGTTGGAATGCATGTACATACACCAGTAATGAATCTAAAATTTCTCCCACACCTTTTAGAGTGTACTTTGGCTTACCACATAAGATGTTCCTCTTGCAAATGGACTATTTTATGAAGATGCCTATTTCTGTTTGTAGTAATGAATGATGACAAAAAAGTGCTTTGAAATTACAAAAATTATGGAAATTTTTCTATCATTTTAGACCCTGTCTGTTAAGCACATTCAGATACACACCAGAACAAGGAAATAATAACTTGAAACTGAAATAAGATTAAAGACTATTGTTTTAAATAATACATACACCAAAAAAAAAAATACAAGGTTTCATTCCAGGTCAGATAATGTACTGATAAATGTCTCAGTATGTCACTTGTGACAGCCTGAAATTCTGTTATAATTGCAGTAACAATGTCTTTGTTATTAAAATGTTCACAAAGGAGGTCTTCTTTCAGAACTCCATTTCAACTAAGTAAAGAAAATACATGCCATACTTTTTACTTAAAAATTGGCATTTGATATATTGAGTTTGTTAATGAATGTATCAAAGCTAATTTTATAAATCATGTTACACTGAAAGGGAATTTTATTATACTTGTTCATTCAGAGCTCTTCTTAATTAACTGCATCTTAATCAAATGTGTAAATTCAGCCATGGCTGTTATTAGTTTTCATTCATAATTTTGTTTTAGCTTATTAAAACCCAAATAAAGTTCTAGTGTTGTATATACAGCCCAGAATTCCACTGCATATATGTTTCAAAAAACTGTTAAAGAATTCAGTTCAATTGTCTAGAATTTTTCATAAATGTATGGGCCAAGAGTTTCGTTCTTTGATAAAGACAGGTCAAGGGTATTTTCGTCCACATCTCAGATGACATTACTGTGATATGCTGGATATGTGCTTGCGATGAAATCAAGTAGTGTTGATTCCTATGCCAATTCTTACAACTCTGGAATTGGTTCCATGTGAACTCATGGCATTACGTACAAGTGACTTGTGAAATACGTGGAACTTCGGAGCTATTGGTGGCAGGATAACTGTGGATTAATGGTCACTGTGTAACGGTGTAACAATTTAAAAAAAAAAAAAAACCAGACCTAAGATTGAGATGCAACGTTGCAGTGGAAAGTGGGCTTATGTTCATGGAAAGGATTGTGGCACATTTAAGTATTGTGGCACAAATGAATGATGAGCACTTTTACAGCTTTGATCCTTGCTGTGGCAAAAGGATGGGTGAATACTGGTAGTAAAGCAACATTGGCAGTAAACCAAAATACTTGTCCCCCTCACCTCCAGGTGATGAACTGATATACAGGGTTTTCATTATTTTGCCATTCTCAACCTAAGTCCTTGCTGAAAGGCAACAAAGTTTCAAATCTGCACATATTTTTATTTGATAACATCTTTAGTTGCTAGCAGATATTCCAGAATTTCAGTGTACCTGGTGGGAAGTAAATAGTATGGCATTATATCAGGCTGATACAATGTTTAAGGGTACATTTACAGAACCACACGGATGATGGCCTGGTGGGGTGGGATATAGCTACAGTATGGCACTAAATCAAGTTACATGTTCATCATCATAAAATTGATACTGACTGCAGACAGATGGTTGAAGAGGGAAATGGTAGGCCATATAAAACAAAGAAATAATAATACAAAGATGGATTCATGTGTTTATTCATACATTTTATTGGTAAATTACAAGTACTTGCTACTTCACACTGGTATGAAGTTCCTAACACCAAGATTTTATTCAAGGAATTGTATAAATCTGTACACAGAACAGTTACTGTATTGTTTGCAGTTGCCTGTCACACCCTGTAGGTGTGCATATCAACATGAGGCCGACTAAAAACAGTGAGCATTTGATCTCATCATAGAATTTCATCTTCACATGTGAACTGACTTCAGTGTTCAGAATCAATGGAATTTACACTCAATTCCAGGTAAAAGTCATGCATGTCTGCTTGTTGTCAACTACGCGTGGTATGAATATTAGAAATTAAAAAAAATAAGTGCAGTATTTTTTGTGGATGACTAAGAGTATGTACGCTCATCCTGAGACTCCCTTTTATGGTGTCACGTACTTAAAAAGAATTTAGTCTGGGACTCCACACAAATAATAATGTCTTATATTCTGTTTGAATCATGCAACTACCCTACTGTCTTAGAAGTAGATATACATGTGTACCTTTCCACTGTCACTGCAAGCAATTGTAGTGAAACATGCTATGATAAATCTAAGATAAAGCTTTTTAGTGTCATCCATTTTGAAATAAGGAACCATCAACTATATGTTATTAATGTGATAAACCCTCATTATATCTAAGTTTGTATTAAGAAGGTGCAAATTGCCAGCTGGAATAGCATTGGTTTATATAAAGATGAAAAGTTGTTTACAAACTGTTGTTAAGTGTTGCCTCAGATAGATTTTTATAATGAATTTGACTGGATAAGGAACTCTAAAATTATATATCTAAAAATGAATATGTAATGTAATTATTATGTTCTTTTAGAAGTGCTCAAAAATTGCATAATCCAAACCATCCAAAAATGAATGCAACCATAACACTTTGGCAGACAGTTAATACAAAACCAATAACCATTAAAATTACATGTTATTCCAACACATTAAAATTATATAGCCCATAGTGAACATGAAATGTAGGCTACCTGCAGGATGGTGAATACATATGAGAAGGTTAAAAAATCATAGTATCCTTTTGTATTTAGTGTGTGATGTGGTGTGGTGTGGTGCAGCGCAGTGTAGACAAGTGAGCTATGATGTTGAAAGTATGGGACACTCTCTTTTCAATGTTAGTGTGTTCATTAACACCTTTTTCCTTTACGTAGCCATTAATACTGTGTTACATATATTGTACACTTAAATTAGTAATCAACAGAATACTATTTTAGTAAGGCCTAATTTATATTTTATTAAAATTATTTAATTTTTTCTTTTTTTTAATGGTTTCAGTGGTATAACAATTGCTTATAACCCACAATTTAGTATTCATATGTTAGTGATGGTGTGGCTGGCAGGTTGCATGCGCAGGGTCTGAAGAACTGTACATTAACTATCAATATATATTATATTATTGTAAGATGTTATTTAATATGTACTATCATGGTATAACTGTCAACTGGATCAGGAAGGACCGAGCTTCTTATAAGTCACTGTAATATTCTAAGCTGAGTTGAGATTGAAATGGTGCTAAGAATACCCAATAATGCCTTGTTAAACAATTAATAGATATGAAGGTAGGAGCTGTGACTGTATGGTGAGAAACCAGCAGCTACAGACAGTGTCATCATTTTTGATGTGTTGGCAGGAGATGGAGTAGTGCAAAGTGCTGAATTTGCTGTGCTGTTCTAATAACGATGGAAATTTTTAAGAGTGATTTTCATGACTGTTATTGGTAACAGGCCTTGTAGTGTGTAAATCAGGCTTCCTGTTTAATTCCTTTATTAATTTATTTGGTTATTTATTTCCCGTTCTCGGTAAAAAAAAAATGTGGACTTATTGTTGCACCTCGCTTGTAATTTCAGTGTTTTTTTGGGAACCATTAAAAGATTTAAATACTATTATGTAATTTTAAAATGTCATATAGTAAGTTTTAAAAACATGCATTTGCTTAAAGTTGGAGCTTCTAGTCAAAAAGTTTGCTCTATGCTTGTTCTGATATAACTGCAATGTATGTATGGGTCATGTATGAGGAACAAAGTAAAAGTGGAATAAAACAAAAAAAATTTTGAAAAAAAAAAGCAATCTAACCTTATTTCTTAACAAGATAATAATTACTCAGTTCCCACTTTCTTATGCCTCTCTTCCTTCCTTTTCACATCTCTCAACATAAATCATGATGTCTGATTCATGAACATTTGGTCAAAAACTGTATTAATATACAGAGAGTTGCATATTTCTGACACGTTGTTACTATCAAAAATTCAATATTACAGCAAATGCTACAGTACTGTGTACATGATTTACTTACTCCATGGTGCAGAGTCCCTCTTGAAAAGCTAACCGGTTTGCAGCTAGTCAAGAAATTCCCCGCATTTCATGGAACCCGAAGGTTCATTACCGCACTCACAAGCGTTCGCCACCTGTCTCTATCCTGGGCCAGCCAAATCCAGTCCATATACCCACATCCCACCTCCTGCAGATCCATCCTAATATTATCCACCCATCTATGCCTAGGTCTCCCCAGTGGTCTCCTTCCCTCCAGTTTCCCCACCAAGACCCTATACACCCCCCTCTCCTCACCCATACATGCCACATGCCCAGCCCATCTCATTCTTCTCGA
>Ga0123354_10004757_pt1 | contig 19387 bp, 10 predicted proteins | sample TergutLab28metaG_2_FD_97872 | JGI IMG/M metagenome (GOLD analysis project Ga0123354, IMG submission 97872) | Labiotermes labralis P4 segment gut microbial communities from Petit-Saut dam, French Guiana - Lab288 P4 | ecosystem: Host-associated > Arthropoda: Insects > Digestive system > Gut ...
CACACGACATGCTGCCACAGCACAACAAGCACACCAACAGCCGGTCTCAACTGAACACCGTACGACTCACACACAACACACGACATGCTGCCACAGCACCAAATTAATTATAACGAAGTAAATCACTGGGTGTTTTAAACCGTAACTTTAGCAAGGAACAAAGTATGCTCCCTGAGGACGATCTTATGATCGAAACATGTAGGAGCGTTTTAAGTGTTTTAATGTAAATTTTAGCTTATTAAAGACTATATATGTGCATTTGTTCGTGTGTTACTTAAATAAATTTATCAGCGATATTTTAGGGTTACCCCAATACGCTGAAGTAACAGGTCCTTCACCTCGACATATATCACAGTCGATAACAGCCCAGAACGTTCACACTCGGAACTCACCCGCCAATCTTTGAGACTCTCCACACATTTGAAGTAATTTCTCTGTCTTCTATAACTATCTACCTAGGTAGGTGTAATTCTTCGCCATATGTCACAAGTTTTTATATCTTCTGACACTAAAAATCCGATATTATTTACTTTCTCTGTTGCATTAATTCAGTGAAGGAACACAATAATTGCCATCCTATGATCACTAGTAAAAGTATGATAAGAACCAGTTGCATGTCAATGACAGAGGGTTCGTAATGTTGACATATCATTTTTCACTGTTGCTAATAACATGTCCGAGGTAAAACAAAGTTCAAATTTTTTTCGTTTTCCATATGCCGTTACATATTTTACTGTGTGTTTTGTGACGTAATGACTGAAATTCAACAGCGTGTTCTATAGGCCATTTGGAGCAAAAAATATCTACTAAACTAAAATTCGTTTCGACACCATTATAAAGTTTTGAGCTAGTGAAGCGAGCTAGCATTGCTGTGACTTTATCGAGTTCTTGCTGGCACACTGCCTTGGCTAGTGGCTGTGCCTCTGTAACTTTAATGTGTTTAGTGAGATGGGGTGATCAAAATGCACCACACTTTCACAAACGAAGAATTCATTTGCCTACATGCATTTCGTCAAAGGTTTCTGCAATCAAAATTATAGGATTTGAGACGTGGAGTACCGGCAACGTTTTCCACATCACAGAATTCCGCACCGCAAAATATTTGCAAGTCGTGTGCACATTTCTGAAGGCGACTGGTTCCTGCCTGCGAACAAACGCAGAACGTCAACAGCGGCATGAAGAACGACAAGTGGTGTGGCACAGACAGGGGCACGTAAAGTTTTGCACCATGATGGTTTCTAGCTCTGTCACCTTTCATCGGCAGATCAGACCAACCTTTTACGATTTACTAATAGCCGCAACCACGACTACAAATTCTGCCAGATATTATACTGGTGGATGAGACTCAATTTGCGAGAGACTGCAGTACCAACACGAGAAAATAGCAGTCTTGGGCAGCAGAAAATCTACACCAGGTAACAAATTGTCACATTCAACTGCGATTTTCAGTTAACATGTTCTGTGGAGCATTAGACAGTAACCTGACTGAACCAAGTGATATCTGGAAACATTTAACACCTCCTAATTAACGAACGTTTCTGAAAAAAGGAATTACCCACTCATTTAGAGGATATGCTTCTTATAACAAGACAACGAATTTGACTAAAACGTGACGGGGAAACTCCATATTTCGGGCGAGAGGTAACGGAAATTGTATTAAAATTTCTTCAGGAAGATAGACTGGATAAAAGGGACCGGTGGCTTGGACATCTCGGTCACCCTACTGGAACGCGTTAGATTCCTTTCTGTGGGATTGCGTGACGCTGAGACTGTATCATGGTAGTAAAGCAGAAGGAAGGCTTCAGTAAGAAAAGACCATAAATGAAGCCGCCGCTGGTAATGAGAAAGGACCGTGGACGCATGAAGTCGCTATACAACGGTACAAAGACTGGTAGTATGCATAAATTGTGGCTGTGGGCATTTCGAAAAAGTGTTGTAATAAATCTGAAATGCAAAATTGTTGCAAACGTTTAAATTGAAGCAAAAAAGGCGAGGTGGAGAGTTTATTCGTTGCTACACCAAGCTGGTTTTTAACTTGATTACAATGTCGAAACATGCTGTAGTTTTGTTGGAAATATTTGCTACAAATTACCTTATCAAACGCTCCTCTAGGTTGGCCATTACGTCGCGGAAAGTACTGTGTACTATAACACCAATTTGGTTTTTCGTGTTTACAGTATTGCATAAAATAATATCCTAGTTAACTTGCACCAGTATTTCTTACTATCGTCCATGTCCGACTGTAGGAATATTGAGATTTGAACCAACGGACCTAAAACCAGACTCAATATCCAAACGCTACCTTCAGTAATTGGTTACAGAAGAAAAACCAAAATAGATACGGTATTTACAACCAGTGTGATACTCTCAGATATTACTGGTGTAAAAGCGGAGGGAGAAGGGGCGGCTCCTGTCATCTGTTGATAAACCGCTGTGTCAGTAGGTAATGAGCTTTTAGAGAAGACTAATGATGTGTTGTTTTATTTTGAAATGAGTGTCATAATAACGTGAAAACAAAGTGGGGACTGATGCTGGGATCTCATCATGACCTTGGTGCTGGAGTAGAACTGTCGACAGCTCCAACTTGGGGACTGAAATACGCCACGACACGCTGTCTATTTCTGTCTGATTTCCAAGAGGAAAAATGTCTATAGTGCGATATAGGCCAGCATGACAAACGTCACTTCTCCTTATTTATTTAACATATTGTTCAGCACTTTATTCCTCAGACAGTTAATGGTGATCCTATAACAAGGGAAATTACAATGTGTTGTTTGATATGACAGTTATTATTCTGAATGTTAAGGAGACAGAGTTCAGAATGCCGGCGATTGTGAGTTCTTCGAAAATTGGCTTAATAATTCGAAAATCGTTCGGAAATTCAGAAAAATTAGTATAAAATATCTTGGTCCTAAAGAAAAAAAAGTGGTGATTTTTTGGCACTAAAAGTGTGAAGATGACAAAAGTTGTGAATGAAAGCCTTTTTTATGTTTTATCACCCACTTTCTCTTCTCCGCCTTTCCCACTTCCTCTTCTTCACTCATCATTCTTTTCTTTTAATTCTCCTTCACTTTCTCCTGCTTCTTACAAGTAAAGCACCAGAATTTGTGGGACATGAATGCGTACCTTAATCCACACAGTGTGTAGTTAACATCGAAAATGATATCCTTGAAGGAATAAAAGACACGCAACTCTTCAATTTGTCCTACAAGCTAGAAAGTCTTGCGTCTGTGATATGTCTAAGACAATCCTACACAGATATCTAAAAGAAAATGATTAATGTTTCTAAAGGTTATACAGACATATTTACTGCCAAACCTGTCATAAACCTTGCACAAAAATGCTCTTCGAATGTATTAGACAGTAATAGGTGATTCTAAATGGGAGAACTGACAATCGAGTAGCTTGAAGAAGGAGACGAGAAAAGAGAGCATACACTTTGTAACACAGACAAAACCTTGTCTTCTGACATCCTCTTTAGTGTCTTTTACGTGATACGGATCTTTAAGCAGAGACCGAATAATATTCTTGTGTTTCGTACAATTCATGAAGTCTGCATTGTGTTATCGAAGTAAATGTTGAGGTTGTCGGAAAGTAACAGGCTAAGCTGAATGAAATTGTGCAGTTTGTCAGTAACTGCAAGATACTAATTGTTATTCGGAGTCTAGTTGGATCGATTTTTGGGCGAAAGAAGGCCCAAGGGGCGCAGAGAACTAATCTGAAATAAAATAAGGTGAAGCTAGTACTGTGCTTAATGAAACACCAAGCAGCTGCATTTCCACGCTTTCTTAAACTCGGCATTATATTGAACAGCGTAATCAGCTACATCCCTCTGCTGCTTTACCTCCAACAGAAGAGTCCACAGGAGGCTTGGTGCGTCCAACAGCCTGTATGGAAAGAGTGGAGAATAATCACTTGCACTTGAAGGAAATCGGAACCGACTTCTTGGTTGTCCAACTCACGCCCTATCCGCTACACAGACTGACCTGTCCAGGTCCAATATAGGAAAAGGGATCCATGTAACATTGCAGGTCACGTTTCAGTTTTGTCTTGGTTAATTACTAGAAAAATCTAAACTTTTTATAAGAGGTAAAACAATGGCTCTGATTTGGTTGAAGAATTAAAGCTCATGCATATAGTCGAGCACAAAGCAATATTTTTACAGGGATGCCAAATTGCGCACATTTGGAAGCTCAACAAGTACTCAACTTTGCCGACAGATATTGTGAGCGGCCAGCTTCACACCTCGACCGTTTTAAACTCGAAGAAAATCCGCGGCTACTCAACGGCTGTGTGGAATCCAAGCCCCTCTGGACTCCTTCGAGGAGAATAAAATCTTCCGGATTCTGCTACCGCCCAGTCCGTAGACAGTACAATCCTCAAATAACTGTGAATTATTAGAAGCAACTAAACATAGCATATATACTGTTATAGTCCTCCGTGTACTTAACAACAAGCCGTGGGAGGGTATGGGTGGCTGAATTTGCACTGAATTCGTCCCTATCTCCGAACATGGTACAGTTGAATAATGAGTTTCATGCTCTGGCCATAACAACCCAAAGGAAACCTTTCACGAAGGACAATGGGCAGACGACTGAGCGATTCCCAGGGTAGGCCTGGACGTGGTAATGCAGAATAAAATTCTCACCTAAACAGAGAATCATAAGGGTGGTCAAATCAAGGAAAATTAGGTTGATGGAGCCTGTGTCTTGCATGGGAAGAAACATGAATATTTAGAGGGTTTAGTTTGAAAAATCTGGAAGAACTCACGTAGAAAATTTAGACTTAGGTGAAATGATAACTTTAAAATAAACCTTAAAATGTAGAGTAGATGGGTGTGGACTGTATTCGTCTGGATCAGGTTAGGGACAAGTGTCAAGCTGTTTCGGAAAGGGTACTGTACCGTCGGTTTCCAAAATTTGCGGGGAATTTCTTTACTAGCTGAAACCTACGAGCTTCTAAAGTACGTACTTGCTCCATGTTGTTCGTTTGTGTCAGATTTACGTGTCGATATACATGGACTTTCCTTCGTGTCTTATAAAGAGTTACACCGATTTTGTTGAAATTTGGTTTGGGAAAATTCGACCAAAATAAGTGGGCAGTTCAGAACGCGAGATATTTTTATGGCGCTGCGACCGAAAGCGCGTTACGCCCTTCTAATTCTTGAAGCCTATAGATCACCTGCAACGACGCACCAGAGGCAGTAGGACTCCTCTGGACGAGAGATCGGTTTGTCGCAGAGATCTCAATCTCAATCTCAAAACACTCAACACACACAACAAGTGAATATCCATCCCCCGGCGGGATTCGAACACACACTTTCAGCAGGCGAGCGACCACTGGGATCGCCAAACTCGAGATACGACGTATATCATGAATTAATTTCATAATAAAACCAATTTACGTATGCTAGAAATTCAATTTTCTTTCTGCCCATTGTCCTTCGTGAACGGTTTCTTTCGGGTTGTTACGAATTTTTTTTATGTTCCATAAAATATTCCACATATTTCGTTAAAATTCAATATTCGGGGCTTTCACCAAACTCTATTTACTCAGTTTAGATTATCGATCATCAACTTTTCACTGTAGCCCATAAACCTTGCACTTATTTTTATAAGATTTAACACCGCACAAACTTTGCATTTCATGTTTTCAAATTTAATTTACCTTAGTTTACGAAAGCTTCAAGGAAGGCTTATAAAGGCTTCGCGTCTTCTGTTACGGGGCACACATTCTTCAAAGTCGTTCCATGACGAAGTGATGACCTATTTCGTGTTTGTTACTGAAAGATATGTATATTTACGTGGTCATATACATACGTACATACATACACACAAGCGTACATACATACATACATACACACACATGCATATACATACACACACACACACATGCATACATACATACATACACACATACACACACACACATACATACATACACACATACACACACACACACATACATACATACATACACACATACACACACACACACATACATACATACATACATACATACATACATACATACACACACACGCACAGCACATATACACACATAAGCTCTTTGTGTATGTATAGGCCTATACGTGTGAGTAGAAGGTTATAATTTTACTTTTCATTGACCTGATTTCGGAGTAACTAGCTAAGGTCTATATTCACAGAAAATAATAATAATAGTCCCCCACATTGGTAGTGTTCTTAATAGCGAAGTGCGAAATAAGAGGAAGCTATCGAGTAGTAAAGTATCTATGCTCACACACAGTTTCAAGTAAACCGGGAAATTTATTCACTCGTTATTTGGGACACATATACAGAAGTACAACGATATAACACGATCCCTATCTGCCCTTTGACCTACGCACTGCAATATAATAACAACAGTACAGCTGCCGACCTTTGGTTATATCCTTTTCTTCCAATCCATCCTCTTTTTGTCATTCTGTATTCAGACAGCGTCATTACCCATGTCCTCTCAGCTGCCATGTCCCACCATTTTCCCGCATTCATCCCAATCTCCTCTTCCTCCCTTACACCGATAAAGTGGTGTGTGCAATTTCCTGAAATTGGTTTCTTTTCTCCTACTTTGTCGCCAATCTATTTTCTTTCTCTCTCACACACCTTGACATCCACTAACATCTGTCTTTTACATTTTCCATCTTTTGACCTCTTGGTGAATACAGAATTTCTTGTGACCTTCCGCTTTTCATCAGAAGAGTTTTCTTTGGTCTTTACACTCATTCAAACCAACGTCTATTCACCATCCATGTTCCTGTTTCCAATTTTTTTTGTCATTCTTCCTCGGTCACTATAATATTCACCCTTTTAAACCCGTATCGATGTTGCATTCCTTTGTAAAAACGTCCTTTTTGCGTTTTCTGTAGCTGTAACTGTGGACAGTGCCAATATTTGCCACGGAATAACAACATCAAACAACAGGATACCGAATGTTTATTATTGATGTCTATTACACAAAGTAAGTTGTTAAATTAGCGTTGTATAAAATAAACAGTATCTATATGAACGACGGTGGGAGGTTATTCTTCATGAAGATCATTGCTTGGCCTGCGATTGGAGACTTCATTTTCATTTTCTTGTCTTTACTTTTAAGTTAAACGAGATAATTTGAATTAATAAATAACTATTTATTCTTTTCTATCTCTTTAGTTACCACGAGTGTCTGAAAGAATAGCAGAAGTGGAATATTACTTTAAATATTGTATAAACAAAAATCACTTTCTGTCCAAATAACTTTCTGAAATCTTACACAAATAAATCAAATATTAATATTATGAATTAGATCTTCTTTAATCTCAAATCATAAAAAACTGAGAATTCTTCATAACGATCAAGAATGAACAAAGTAAAAATAAATTCAATAAATATAGTTTTCCCTGAATGAAAAGTAAAAAGATTTCGAAGATTTCTATTGTGACAAAAGCATTACATTAGAAGTGAAATTAAATGCATAAAAATTTAAGGACTCACTTCCCTTGCAAATTTCAATGAGCATTCCATTGATTTTAATGTGCAATTTTATAAACCATACTTAACAATGATAAGACTCAATATGATTAAAGTGGAATCATTTGGGTGTATGGGGATATTCTGTGTCAGGTGACGAATATTAGAAGCCGGTGTTGACTGGTTACGTAAAACAGGTGACGGAACGCAAGACCTGACACGTGTAACATAAGAAGTTAGTCAGCTACGCGGAGCCAGTGCTTCCCTAATCCACCCCAACAGTCGTATCATTCCATCTAGCCCCTTTACCCCGAGAGGAGAGCTAATTCCAGTAGACGCGGACCGTCATTGTGGCGCCCTCATCCAGGAACCTGATTAATGAGGAATCCACCCGCACTAGCTCCAGTGGCTTACACTGCTCCAACTTCTGCAGTGGCGTCTGTTCTGAGAGGAGAGAAAGGATAAATGGAAGATAGAGAAGAAAGAAGAAAATAGAAAAGAAAGGGAGGAAGGAAAAGAATAATGTAACACAGGTACCAATAAATAAGAGAAGAAAGAACTAAATGAAAAGGACGAAACAAGAGAAGAACGAAAATATGAGGTAACAAGACAGGCGATGTAGATACAACGTAACATTGTGGGTCGTTGGCGTAACCACTGTTGCCGGGGAAATGAAATAAGCACTAAATATTCTGAGTGTGGGGTTTTATCTTTATTTATCGAGTTTGCAAAATGCATGCGCCGTATTATATTGTCACCTGTGAGCTTTCTGACTCTACCATATTCTTCCACATTATCTCATAAAGGGCAAAATTTTCGAGAAAAAATACTGAACATAAAAATGTGTGTTTTGATTATCACTACAACTTTTGTCTGGAATATTTCTCACTATAAGAAGAATTCAGCGAGATATCATCCATAAATGTAAATTGCTCTACACATAAATTACCTGTTATTCTCCTCGGATTTCAATGACATTTGAATTTTCTAGGCAGATTTTAGAAAAATCATAAAATATCAAATTTCATAAAAATCCTTTCGTTGGGAGCCGAGCGGTTCTATGTGGACGGACGGACAGACTGATCTGACAAAGCTTATAGTTGCTTTTCGCAATTTTCCGAGGGCGACTAAAAATGGAGACGAAAGAGTTGGTGTCTTACATTTCAGCACAAAAAGGAAGAGCAATGTCTGTGACACGATTCTGCTAGACGGTCTCCTTGTCTATAAATAGTGGACTATATACAATAAAATCTCAGACGTATTGACAAGCATTGTGTTCGTGTGCTCTGCTCTTAATGCTGACATTTCTATCCCAATAACGTCCCAGCACACTAAACACCTTTCACATTCTTGTGCGCACTAGTTGACACAGTACAATACGGAAGAAAATACAAACACATCGTGACCTATTGGACACACCTACACATGAAGCGTTACGAACGACGCCATAAAACTCCGTCCCCTCACCCGGAAGCGATAAAAAGTTGTTCTATATTCTATAGAAATTCTAAACTTACGCCGTAAGATCTGCCATAATATGGAAATACTGAAGCTATAAAAGGTACTGTTGCAGGCGGTTTAATGTCATCTATGGCATCTCTTGAGGATATTTCGTAAAGTTGTTGTTGTTGTTGGTGGTGGTGGTGGTGGTAGTGGTGGTGGCGGTGGCGGCGGTGATGTAAAATTATAACGCAGTGAAGAAAAAGCTGTTATTCCAACAGACAGGGAGGGTTAAAACTTATTACAAAATGTGAGAACTTTACGTAGTGGGGGAGAAGGCGAAATGTAATCTCTAGGTTAACTTGCAAATTTGTCTACAAAATTCCGACTAGATTGTAATTATTTAATAAACTTAATTCCTCTCTGCGAAATATTGTCGTCTTTATTTTAATATTATACATACCGTGCATTCCATAAAAAAATAATTTAAATGACTGATCCTATAAAAATACTGTACAAAACAGAAAAATAACTGACGCAAGTTTTTCGTCATAAAATAGATGTAAAATAAAACGTTTCTCCTCACCACGCCATAAAACTATACAGAGATAGCAGAGATTTCCGTCAATCAACCTCGGCAGCAAATGGAGCCGAGTTGTCAGCATCGCGCACCGGCCACTTTACCGCCGGGAAAGAACTGCAGTACGGTCTGAATACAGGGCTGGGTGGGCCCCAGAGCACGTGTGGACGCTTTGGGTAGCAAAGAAGCCTCTTGCTCCTACCTGCATTCGAAACTCGGACTTTCAAGCCCGTAACGTAGCCCCTACACCAATTACGCTATCCTGCCTCTCACTAAAAAGGGGAGGGGGCGCTATTCATAGCCCTTGTATGAAGCGTGTACAGAGTATGTGTTATTATACAAACAACCGTAATAATGGTGGACAGTTAGGGATTATACCTAGAACTTTCTGCCGACTGCGGTGTAGCAGGAGAAGGGGAGGAGGAGGAGGAGGAGGAGGGGGAGAAGGAGGAGGAGGAGGAGGAGGAGGAGGAGGAAATTTTGACGTACTGGATATTTAATGACGCTTTTGCAAATACGGAGTATACAAAATCTACGTCTAGAGGCAAGTACATACACTCCGCTTTCGTTATGGGGAGATAAGCAGTCCAGTGTTGGCCTTACAAACTGGTCATGCTGCTTGAAGTCTGGTGAGGAATTTCTCACGACGTCACAGAAATGCTGTTACAATAGTCCTTCCTTAGGCCACCATTGTTTGTTTTCGCTGTCATTAGCTGTGTTGGCGCTTTGATTTCTGAAGTGCTTTGTAGTAACTTGGGCACTAAATTACATAAGGTCAGTTCTTCATGTAACATAATTCGGTGATTGTTTGTTCGCTGTTATTTGGTTTGTAGATTGGCTGTTTAATTCATTACCTATTCAAACTTCCAAAAATAAAAATTCTGACTTCAGGAATGTAGCACATGCTGATACAACTTGCAACTTTTCTAGACTTGTTTAAAAAGTTTGAACATCATGGGACACCCCTTCAAAAGTCTCCTTTCCTTGAACATGAAGTTATTATCAGCTTCGTAAATGAAGTCATCCACGGATGGTGCAGATTGCAGGTTGTTTCCCTGGACTGGAACTAAATCCATTTCACAAGTCTGGAGAAGTGTTCTTCGGTAGTAAAAGACGTTCAGACTTTTCCCGCATCAAGGAAGCAGGGAAACTTACAGTTAAAAGTTCAGACGTAAACAACAATTGAGGTATAAAGAGGAAATGCGGTGATGACCAAATTATGGATCGTGTATCATAGGTTCCATCGTTGCCCAATTTCGGAAAGCATGGCAGTAGAGCATTTTGATAAAATTCCTACGTTTGTTTCAGTAAAACGAAGTTGACGTACCTTAGACTTAATGTCTCAAACATTCCTTAAACATTTCCTGCCGGAAATAATAATTTTGTATCCAGACAGCGCCTAATATTACCCTCGTTACTTATATGTAACTTCATGATTAGTTAAATTAAGTAACTCCAGGGAAAACAGTCATTCTTTAAAAGTAATATTCGCTCTGCTGTTATTCATTCCCATCTTCGGTCTTCTGATAATTTTTTACTCAGCGTTGATTGGAAGTTTACCAAAATTCAGGTCCCGAAACGCCGGTAAAATCTAACAATCAACTCTGAATAAAAATCCAAAACATCGAAGACATCCAGCGAAAGCCTGAAATCTCGTCAATTGCACTTCCTTTTAGGAATCTGGAAGTTCATGTCCATATTCACAAAATCCAACAACTGGAACGATAAGCAAGTCCCATGAATCCAGGTTACCACCGCACCGTATGTATCTAGGATCCATTTAGTGTTACACAGTCCCATTGCTAAGAACGTAGCATCAAGACTTAAGGTTACTGATCTGTATTCTGCGTGTGCGCGGTTCAGACTACAGTGTGACACCGATTAACGTCACTAAAGTGTTGAGTGATTTCTTTCATCCTCTTTAGGCACGTTCCGAGATGGTATCCAAAGTTAGACCACGGACGTTTCGTTTCATTTCCTTTATGTTTCAATAACATTTACCAACCAACCATTCGACGTTAAATATTCCCCGCTGCTGTCAGCGTCCTAAAATAAGTCACCAACAAAATTACAAATATCCTTCAACATATGTCTATATCCTCCACGTGGTCTACCGTATTCATATCCTAAGACATAAGTTCCTTTATCCACATTTTATGCCCATTTTTAGTTGCTTGATTCGTTCCATGCATACCGACAAATTTACACACTATGCGCAACATTTCAGAACATTCTAGTAGTTATATTAACCTCCAACTCGGAAAACAATCTCGACTCTTAGCGCATGCCTCCTAGTCATTTACTGAGAGGGTAGTGGCGGTTTTTCTCCCGAGAGTAAAGTAACTGAATCAAGAATGTTACCAGTCACCTACATCTAGCGCCGAGGTTAGTTAAAGCGCAGAGGTAAGCTCCACGTTTCCATACGTATTTACAGAGAGTGCCTAATTAAGCACAGAGACAACTGCACTCCACAAAGCCACAGCTAGGAAACAATGTGTTTCGTTTCCTCTCCAAAAGTTTTTTTTTTTAATATCATAACGTTTTCATGACGATCTTTGTGCAATAAGAATGTGAACACGCTACAAATAGTGTTTTCCAAGAAGGTTGCTATAGAAGCACTGTCTTAGAACTGTAATCGAGAGGTGCTAGCTTTGAATTTCAGGTACCGTGACATAAGAATTTTAAGGTTTTATTCAGAACTTTCAAAAATGCAAGACTTAGACCCCGAGGAGGACATGATATAAGTCCTTGATTCTTTTAAAAACATCACAATATAATCATCACCCTAAAATCCACACTATATATGTTACCTGTGCTGCAGGCAGCTTGAAAAAATGAAGGATAGTGAAAAAATGAGAAGAATTTCATAAGGGCGTATGTTTCGTTTATCAACCTAAAGCCGCTCACTTTTTGTATTTAGGTACAACACTTTGATCTGCAAGTTTGTTCTGACATCAAAAGACCCAGCGACGAAGTATGTATACACACAGCGATCAGAGAGATTACTCTAACGTCGTCGCTTAATTGGTTGAGTTTTGTAGACAGGTATATTACATGCGAAAATATTCTAATTTTTTACTTATGAAAGAGGTAAAGGGATAAGCAAGTAGCAAGAAGAATAAAAAGAAAGGGAAAAAAGGAGAATCATGTCTCCGTCCAGACCATGATTAAATACATCACCTCAACAACTGCCGGGTCTACGGGCAGATATCGCATGCCATTGATCTCTGTTACACGTAGAAACAACCGAGGGCAATGAAGGGAATGAAGATGAAACGGGGAGATGAAAAACTTTGATGATTAAGAGTAATGACTAGAAGAAAAGGCCTTTCAAGTTTTTTTGTAATCACTCGGTGTAGGTGTAAGATTGCGGGATGGCAATGCTTCGTGTCGAGTGGCTGCTTGATGGGGTAAGTACCAACTGCAGTAAAAAGGGAAGAAAGGACGAAAAGGTAATCACTTCTGTGACAGTGCAGTGTCTAGTTTCGACTCAGGCTGCCACGTAGTAGGAGGCGAACTGCGTCATTTCGTCCTGCCATCTACTCTCACTAGCAGTCTACCGGTCAGCGACATTATGTTACACAACACACAAATATGTCCATAATTGTAATTCGAATTAAATTGGTACTTTTTAACAAATGCCTTGTTGCAATGAATGTTAGTTCCAATAGCTGCCTTTTTATTTCGAGTAGTAAGAAGTATAAAACGTGGCTTTCTTTTCAGCTAAACCCGTTAAGTCACGTATACCTACATGTAGGCACATCACATACCTTCATATTATACAAGTCGGTACGTTACATATAGCATAAGATTTATGACGCTTTTGCCCTGTTTTTCTACATTTTCTATTCCTAAATCCTAAATTTCGATTATTTTAAAGTGCGTCTTCCCACTGTTACACAATAAATTACAAATTCTTGCCGCATATTAACAACAGTAATGTAATTGATTATGCTCGACTGTGAAATTGTTGTTAATATAAAGGAAAGACTTACAGCACGTGTGTTAACTGTGAAGAACAAATATTATAAATCACAGTTCAATAGAACACTTAACGCGGTCAACAGCAGAACGAGCAATTCTAGCAAAAAGCCAATATGCCATATGGAAAAAGAACACGTTTTCCAGACTTCTACACAGCAAGGCACAGCACGACTGACACCTGGAAAGGTAAAGGGAGCGAGTTTACAACAGTATACCTTAGAATAAATATGAAATCAATACGTAAAATAAGTAATCAATCACCGTAATTTTCGGTAATAAAAACAGACCTATACATGATAAGAAGTCTTACGAGCTACTTAAAGATACATGGCAGAAAATACAACTTCCATACTTTGTGTACTCTGTGCTCGTGAAAAATAAATTAAAATTCATAGTCATTTAAAGTTTTAATAAGCAAACACTGTCAGTTATAATAATATCTCAGGCAGTTACATAAGACCTAAAAGTTACCTCTAAACGATTTGCTGGCTCGCAGTGAACTTCTTGAAAAATAACAGAAACGAAGAGGGAAATTACACATAGAAATGAAAGTACTTTAGAAGTGAGCAGAAGGGAAATGAAATCATATTATTACGCATGTTGGAAATGAATGGAAATGCTGCTTTTTATTTTGATTTACAGTTACTCTCAACTGACACAGAATTAAGGGTGCCTACCACTCTTTGTCAACTGCCTTAATGGATTAAAACAAGATCTAACTGAAAAAAAACAGGAAATTGTAGGTCACGCATTCCTTAAATTCCTCCTTTGAAAACAAAAATGACATAAGATTAAAAAATTTTTTATCTAAATGACTTCTTCCTTTGTAGGAACCAAAGAGAGAGAGAGAGAAACAGAGAGAAATGTGAAACCACTGGAAATCTTTTACTTCACTTTACCACGGCATACAAAGAAAGTGAAGAAATTCACCTTCATAAACTGAGGACTATATCCAATGTCCTTTTGCAATTTTTTAAAAGATTTATGGCACAGAGATTATACACAGTGTGTAAAGGATACATTACAAAATTGTTCCTGTAGCCAATTGGAATAAATATTTACATTATGGTAAAGTGGAACTAAATAATATATATATAATATATAAAAATAGGTGCAAATAACGGCAGTGAAAAATTACGAACAAAAAACACTGTGACTTCCTGTAAGCTAATTAGAGCAGTATATGCTTCGTACATTTATGTTTCTATCTTTTGTGCAAGTGAGTCGTTTCAGCAAGAGTATAAATCCCTATTTGTTGGACTGGGGGGTTGTGGTGTAAGGGGCAATGATCGAAAAAAAATCTAATGTTACAGTGTACTGTCTACACTAGTAAAAGTAAATAAAAAATTGCACGGCATTAATATGAACATAACATAGGCGGAGTTACGGAAGAAGAAATTTATGGAAACAACTGACAGCGTTTATTTTGCCTCCAGCGCTCTACTCTGCGTCGTTAGTTTAGCAAGAATTTTACGTTAATAATTATACTCGTAAAATTCAGGGATATATTTCTCCAGAATAACATTTCTGGAAAACGTACAATTTTTCATACGAACTCAAAGATTCTTACTTTCGACACACGTGTAACTGTTCACAGTCTAAAACGTTCCTTATTCAGTTGCATTTATTATTTCGCAACGGTCAATACGTGTACCGCCACGCTTAACATTAAGAAATGCCCACTTTTCCCGTGAAATGGATTTACGCCTGTGTGTCTAGCAAGATTTTCACTCTGAAGAATGGTCATTTTCCTAAACAGCCATCAGCAGTTGGTCTTTGCAACAGAACTACAACTTCTCTTCGTTGAGGTGAAAACTAAATTACAGCATACTGTGTAAATCAGTTTTAGTATTAAGAAAATTAATTACATTCCGTGAAACCAAAACTAACCAAACACATTGCTTTACAACCATGAGAATTCTAATAACAATCGAATGAATAAATTGTATTTTTCGAAGCCTCAAATGACATGAACTTCAATTAGAGCGGCTTTTGATGTAATATTTTCTCCCAACACAAAATTTCGCGTGCCTGTTATGTATGTTAGTATGTATTAGTGCCAGTTGTAAATTATAATTTAGACAGGTGGAGTTATTACTAGAGGCATAATATTCATTCTAAGCTTCGGAAAAAAGTAATTTATTCCAGGACTTATTAGGAGCAATACGGACATTGACGCCGACAATTTGTGACATCCCAAGCCTTATACACAGAAATGAGTATGACAGTGTTGGCAAGGAAACTGTTTATTTGAAAGGTGATTAACTTACTAAAAGCAAACCCCTGTTGCTGAATCAAGATCACATGAAGTAACAAGTGAAGAGGATTATTTGCGCTAAGTACAATTATTCTGCTGAAAACGTGTGAAGTGGGTGTGTCTCAAAAGCCCAGTATAAAGACTTGTGTATGCTCGAAACGTAACTCAGGGCCTGTGATATATAAAAAAGGTAAAGCAGTCCCGTTACATGCCTGGACAGGCCCAGAGGGTTCCAGAAAGTTAAGTTTACCGGATTTCGTGACAACGGCACAGAATGGTGGTAGATTGTCAGCCTTACGCACCGGCCGCCTTTACCCCCAGGAAATACTCCTGGTACTCATTTTTGTTAGAGGCCGAGTCGATCCCAGGACCATAGTGCGATCGGAGGGATTTTATGTCAATGAAGGATCCACTGACACCGGCTGGGATCGAACCAGCGACCTTTCGATTTGTAGCACAGCACCTTAACCACTGTGCTACCACGGTCCCCGCCTGTGCTATATACAAATAACGAATAACAGAAGTAAATAATGTAGGCTAATATACATGATAGTATTATTTGAAATACACATTTTCATCTTCTTGCGAACCACAGCCTGTAGCACTAGGCTTGTATGATTAAAAATTAACCTGCAAAGATCTGTACAAACGATGTCTGCATTGGTTTTAACTTCAAACTCACGACATTTCGTAATCACAACATGTGTGCAAAGTTGCAGTTTCAAAGCATAGTGTGATTTTTTACCGAAGCTTTATTAACCGGCTATTTTTTATTGGCTTTGCAGAGAGAAACTATTCCAAAATATAATTTAGAAAATCCTCACTTCTTTAAGGTTCCAAGGAAGCAAATTCGTATCGTTTTACAGGATCAAATTCACAAACCTAAATAACAGCGTGAAATCCATAATATTACAAACATAAAAATTAAAAACTTTGTTTTTGGAATATGACACTGTGCAGATAGCATTTCACCGCACACAGACACAACCTGTAACACCGTACACATAAGGCAGAGAACTTACAATACTCGCATAGCTGACCTTCCTATAGGCGACGCGTGTAGACGCCATTTACTATTCGCCCTCACGTGTAAATAACACTCAACCCCGGCAGATCAATACGCGTTATAACCATGGCGGAAATAATGCTTCGGTTTACGCTGCTACCACAAAGACTGCAAGGTACTAACCTCTGTAACAGTTCCTTTACATATTTTAATGAAGACAGAGACTTCCTTGTTTTTTTTAATTAATTCAGTTCTAACTAACCCCTGGATGTGTTTGACAGTAAACCAACAGAAGTAGCACTTCAATTTAAGTATATATAAAATATAGTCTAAGACCCTCAAGAGCACAAACGGCAAGAGGTAATATTTACACATGTTAAGTTGAATAATTTATGGACCCTGCAGTACGATAATACCAAGTGGAAAAAAATATTGGTTGAACTGGTAAAAAGTGGTAGAGAACCACAGACATGGGTCAGCCGACGAAAGAAGAATGTAATAGTAAACCTCTAATATATTTAAGGACTCGGCTAAATAAATAATCGCAGAAGAAAGAAAGAAAGAAAGAAAATCTCTGAGAAGCTTAAAGTCGATAAAGTACTTGAAGATAATATCATATACATGCATATGAGAAAAGAAAAACAGAGTGTAGAATGGACGGAAGATAACAGGTGGCCGAAAATAGAATACAGTTAAACGTACAGAACGAACGGTAAGAGAAATATTAAGGAAAATGCGGTAGCAGATTGAGGATGGTAAAATCGGGCAACTGGACAATCATGAATATAACTGGAGAGTAAAAACTAAAATAATTTTATAGGAAGCAATTAAAGCAAACAAGAGAAAACTAGCGGTGCATGCACTTCGTCTGCGTACATAGGGTCGAAAATGGCACGATTGTATGTAGTTACGACGGAATTCACACTGACGTATGAAACTGTGAAAGGTTACACGACACAGAAAATCATGAAAGAATGTCCAAGTAATCTCGGAAAAACTATTGGATATAAACGTAGAATAAAATAGGAATACAGGATGAATTTCAGTCAAAATACAATCCAAATTCCGGAACAATGACATTCCTTGTTACAATACCGCTACATACCTAGTAAAAAAAAGAATAAATTAAAATAATTAATTAACGGAATGACAAATATTAAGCACAACAACGAAACGGGCAGCAATACGTAAGAACGAGAATTGCAATACGAATTGTTAATACGGGTAATACAGTTGGAATCCCACCGAGGGTATGGAATTTTTTGTCTTGATTGCTGTGTACGTCTCTGCGTCGGGCTGATCACTCGTCCAGAGAAGTTCTACCGAGCGTGGTATGTTCAATGAGTCTCATCGCGAATACCCGTAAGAGGGGGAGGGGGGGCATGACCCGGAATGTGGTCAAAGGGCCACAGAAAAAAAAACTGTTTCTGCAGTAAATAATGACTATATTTAGTGCATCACAAGAATGGAGCTCACATGCATACAAAGACCTTAAAATATTATCAGGAAATTTAGCTATATATATATATATGATACGATATTGCATGATATCTTAAAGCAGCCGTGTGTGATGCATTCGGTGAAATAAAGTTACAAAAAATTTTCTGATGACGCGCAAACCGACGACGTAATTTCGATGTTGTCATTGCACATGTCACTCGACTTGGTTTATTTTCCTGAAGAAAAGATAAAACTGTCTGCTGTCGCAAGCTGTACTTATTGTATATTTTAATAAGAGGTTTAGAAATCCCTGGCCTCAGTAAAAGACGTAGTTTGAGCAGCTATAAATTGCACCGCCTACTAAATTTTGTTTCGGACAAGAACCTGCAGTTCCTGGCACCGTAAGCGGTCCCAACAGAGATATTCTGAACATAAAAGTGCCCAAGAACTAGGGCGATATTTACTTTTCTTCTCGTCTTCACACAATGCATCAAGCCCTTACAGACTTCATCTTCTTTCCAGCTTTCCCTTGAATTTGTTCTTACTACTTTTCGTCCTCTATATTTTGATTCCGTTACGCCGTCAACCGTTTTTTCCTTCATGTAACTACGTGGCATTCAAGTATCTTTCGACATCATGGATATTGCTTTTTCGGGTATTTCGGTAAGTAGCAGTCACTAACAATAAACACTTATCTATATGAAAGACACATAATTTTCATTTCTGCATTTTGTTGCTTTTATTTCTGTAACCTCTTTACCAAGTCTGACAAAAGTATCATAGGGGCAGGTTGGCTAGAACCGTACAGCTACTCTCTTGTATTCGGAAATCGCCCTTTTGAATATCGGCCTAAATGCGGACTAATGGGACTGAGGCTATCCGTGCTTTTCTTAAATCCGCCTACGTAAATATAGACATAGTATAAGTTAGGCCACCGCCGATACCTAAAAACACCGTATAATTCTTCACTCTTTAACTAGCCCACAATTTGACGCCACGTACCTACCTTACCTAGACAGTCATAAAATAAACCACAAATAAATATCACACATCAAAATTTCGCGCAAAGATCAAAGTTATACTGACATATCTATATATGTACTTTATATATGTACTTATACAGAGTGACCCACGGGAACCTGATATCTTTTGAATGGTCTTTTGAATGGGTAGTACTCAGTAGGTAGGCCAAGGCGGGGGGGGGGGGGGGGTGG
>Ga0123354_10004758_pt1 | contig 19387 bp, 20 predicted proteins | sample TergutLab28metaG_2_FD_97872 | JGI IMG/M metagenome (GOLD analysis project Ga0123354, IMG submission 97872) | Labiotermes labralis P4 segment gut microbial communities from Petit-Saut dam, French Guiana - Lab288 P4 | ecosystem: Host-associated > Arthropoda: Insects > Digestive system > Gut ...
GAGGATATCACCGCGCGCCGCGTCAATGCCGGCCATCATGGCCGGGGTCTGGCCGAAGTTGCGGCGCAGATGGATGACCTTCATGCGGTCGTCCGCGCGGGCCACTTCCTCCAGGCGTTCGGCGGTCCGGTCCGTGGAGCCGTCGTCCACGGCGATGATCTCGTAGCCGCGCCCCAAGGCGTCAAGCGTCGAAATAAGCTTTTCGTAGAGCGGGCGGATATTGTCCTCTTCGTTATAGAGGGGCACGATGATGGACAGGGACGTATTTGGCATGTCTAGATATCCCGGTCGTAGAGCCTGAAGGTTCGCCAGCGGCGGCCGCCGAACATCTGAAGGGTCTTGTTCCATTTGACGAGCGATTCCGGGATGAGCGAACAGTCGCACCAGATGGGATTATTGGGGGTCAGCCAGCGGCTTAGGGTGACCATGTTGTTCAAGATCAGGGCATGGTGGAGTTTGCGCCACTGATGGGATTTTTCCACGCCCATGATCACCGCCCGGACCGCTTTGAGGGGCGCTATGCGGCAGTCGTAGAAAAGGCGCAGCATGTTGAACCAGTTCAGGTTGCCGCGGGTCTTGTGCAGGGTGTGGTTGATGTCCGGCGCGAGGACCGAAAACGCAAGGATTTTGCCGTCTTCCTCAATAAAGGTGACGAGCTCAGGCCGCAAAATGGGCTTCAACTGCATGAAAATGTCGTTGAATTGGCGCTCGGTCAGGGGCACGTGCCCCCAGTTTTTGGACCAGAGCGTATTGAACATGTGGAGGACTTCCGGGGCGCGGGCGATGAACTCGCTGGTTTTGCCCTGGGTGATGGTGAGCCCCGCGGCGGACAGGATTTCGTCGCGCCGCCGGGCGAGCTCCTCGATCGGCGCGGGCGGGGTGTCCATGACGTAGGCGTACCAGTCAAAGGCCTTCTTGAAACCCCAACTCGTAACCAAGCCCTCGTAATAGGGATGGTTGTACGTGTGGAACATGACGGGCCGCTCGTGATAACCTTCGATCAGGAGCCCCACCTCGTCGTAGATGCCAAACGAGAGCGGGCCGTGCAGCGTCGTCTTGCCTTTGGCCTTGATCCAGTCTGCGGCGGCCTGAAAGAGCGCGTGGGCCGCCTGTTGGTTGTCCGTGCAGTCGAAGAAGCCGAAAAAGCCGGTGTTCGCGTCGTGGTATTTTTCGTAGGCGTGGTTCACGTGCGCGCTTATGCGCCCGACGGTCTTGCCGTCCTCTCTGGCCAGAAAATACTGCGCCTCGCCCACTTCAAAAAAAGGTCCGCGCTTGGGGTCCAAAAAGGCGCGCAGATGGGGGAGCACGGGGGGAACCCAGGCGGGGTCGTCCCCGTAGAGGGCGAAAGGAAGCTTGAGGAAGGCTTCCATATCCTCTTTGGAGGACACGGGTGTGACGAGGAGAGCCATGTTATTTCTGCGGGATGATGGTCACCATGGCCTTCATGCCTTCCTTGAGAGAGGCGTCGGCATTGGGCAGGGTGAGTTCGATTTCATAGTAAGAAGGCTGTGAGAGCGCCGTGGGGAGCGGAGTCCAGGGAATACGGCTGATCGTGGCACGGAACGTCTTGCCGGGCAGCGAATCGAAGGTGACGGTGGCGGGATCGTTGACGTGCAGCCGCACAGCTTCGATCTCATGGACCTGCGCGCGCACGAGCATGGGATCAAGCGTCCCCACCTGGAAGACTTCCGCGCCCGCCGGGAGTTTGACGCCAGCGTGCATATCGGGATTGATCCATACGACATAGCCTTCGGTGGGGGCCGTCACGATGCCCTCGCTTGGCAGGTTGCCGAAATTGGCCGAGGGGCCGAAGCGTTCCCGGTAGAGGCTGAGCCGTTCATTGGCCAGATCTTTTTCCATGGAAAGCTTTTCCTGCAGGGCCACGCGCTGTTTCTCCAGCACGCCAAGCTCCTCGGCATTCTGGGCCAGGGCCTGGGAGGTGGCCATGTTCTGCTTTTCCATGATCTGAAGCTCTTGGCGCTTGACCTTGAGCTTGTCGGTATCGCGCGCGACAGCGGCCAACTGCTGCTCGAGGTCTTTGACCTCAACGAGCGAGAGGGAGCGTTTTTCGGTCATGCGGGTTTCGAGCGGTATTTTGAACGTGGCCAGGGTGTCGCCTTTTTTGACGCGCTGGCCGATGCTTGCCGGCATGGAGGCGATCTGCGCGGTATAGGGGAGGGTGACCGAGAGCTTCAGCGGGCTGTAGAGCTTGCCGGCAAAGGTGATTTCGTTCGCGTCCGGGGTTGGGCCGGGGGGTTGGGCCGGGGCTTGCGTATTCTGGGCCCGGACGCTCGTTGCCGCAAGGACAAGGACACACGCGCAAAGAAGGAGGATACGCCGGGGTCTCATACGCTATTTCTCCCAGGAGGTGACGTCAATGTACTGCTTTTGCAGGTCACCCGTGATGTTCTTCAAGGCGAGCAGCGCAAGGTCGCGTTTGGCCTTTCCCATAATCAACTTCTGCCAGGCGTCGTAATAGCCGGCCCGGTCAGCCGAGAGTTTGTCATAGTCCACCTGGCCGGTCTTGTAGTGGGACTGCGTCTGCTCGTCCTGGAGCTTCGCGAGTTCCAGGCGCGAATCGGCCAGACTCCAATCGGAAGTGGCGGCCTGGTAATCGGTCAGGGCTTTCTGGGCCGAGACCATAAGCTCAAACTCCTTGGTCCTGGCGGTGGCCCGCTGCTGGTCGAGCTTTTTGTATTGGCGGACGATATCACGGCCCTTCGTCCAGTAGTCCAGGGGCATGCTGAGGTTTATGCCGGGGTAGAAGGGGAATTGTCCGTTCGTCTGCTGGCCGGAGTTGTTGAAGGCGTCCAGGGTCTGGAAGGTGAAGCCGAACGAGGGGAGCAGCCGCACATAGGAAAGTCCGATATTTTTGCGCTGCAGACTCTGTTCGTACCCGGCTATGCGCAGGTCGAAGGAATGGGCGCGGACCTTCTCTTCCGTGACGTCGGCCGCGCTGAACGAGCCGAGGATTTCCTGCTTGGCGGCTTCCACGTTGAGGTCGAGCTTATTCACAAAGGGCACGCCCAGTATGAACTTGATGTCGTCCGTGACCTGGGTGCGCTGGGCGTTTAAGCTGTCCCCTTCGGCCTGCGCCATTTTGATCTTGGTCTCGGCGATGCGGATGTCCATTTGGGTCGCCTGACCAATGCCCTGGCGCGTTTTGAAGAACTCCAGATTGGATTTGGCCGTCTCCATCTTTTTAACCACAACGCCCTGCTCTTCGATAAGCGCCGAGAGCTGGAGAAAGTCCCCGGCCAGGCGGTGCAGCCCGTCGCTCATGACCTTCAGATGGCCGAGAATGGCCATGTTGAGCAATTCCTTTTTGGCCGCGACGTCAAAGCCGGAGAGCAGCGGGTTCCACTGCCCGGTGGAGAAGCTTATGCTGTAGGGTTTCTGGGTTGCGGTCCCGATTCTGACGGGCACATTGATGTTCGTCTGCGAAACGGGGTCATACTGGCTTTGATAGGTGGTGGTGTACGCTTGCGGCACAACGAACCAGTAGGTGGTGCTGATGGTCAGGGTGGGGATGAATCCGGCCCAGGCGTCCTGAACGTCCAGACGCTTGGATTGGATTTCCAGGGAGGATTTAACCAGTATGGGCGACTGCACCAGCGCCACCCGCACACACTCGTTGAAGTCCGCGGGCTGCTGTATGGTCGTGGACATCGTTCTGGAATCAATGGGCGTCTCAGCGGATTCGGACGCGCCGGGCGTATCGGTTTTGGCCGGGGCGCCGTTTATGGGCGTATTGGGGGCTTTTGCCTCTGGGGCCTGGGCCTTATGAGCGGGCTTAACGGAATCGGTTTTTTCCGGCGCGTTTATCGTTGTGGTCGGGGTATCCTGGGGCTCTTGCGCCGCTTTTCTGGCGGTCTTCGTATGCGCCGCCACGCAGCCGGTCAGGGCAAGGCACAGCATGAGGCCGGCCAGAAGAGGCTGTTTGATCGCGGCCCGTGTCTTTAAACCATCCGGTGAATCGGCAAAATAGCGCATTCTGAAATCTCCCCAAAACTAATACGGCGTCAAAAGTCCGCCCGCCAAAAGGCTTTTACGGGAGCAGCGGTCGGCGGTGGCCGCGTCATGAGTGACAATGACCATGGCGACCCTGGCCTCCTCGGTGATCCTTACGAAATAGTCCATGATCCGCTCGGAATTGGCCTGATCGAGCTGGCCGGTGGGCTCGTCGGCCAGGATGAACTCGGGTTCGTTGACCAGGGCCCGCGCAATGGCGACACGCTGCCTTTCGCCGCCGGACAGGCGGTTGGAAGGCTGGCGCACCCGGTGTTCCAGGTTGACGCGGTGGAGGGCCTCCATGATCTTCTCCGCCCGTTCCCGGCGTTTAACCCCGGTGTAGATCAGGGGCAACTCCAAATTTTCATACACGGTGGAGTTCTCAAGTAAATCACAGCTCTGGAACACGAAGCCCATTTTTTCGCGCCGGAAAATCGCCTGCGCGTCGCGCGAGAGCGACAGCACATTCACCCCGCTCACCTTGTATATCCCGGATGTGGGCGGCTGAAAGATGCCCAAAATAAAAAGCAGCGTGGACTTGCCCGATCCCGACGGGCCCATGATGGCCACCATCTCTCCGCGCCGCACTTCCAGATTGATGTCTTTCAGCACGGAGATCTTGTCCGCGCCGGAGACGTAGTCCTTGGTGAGGTGGCGGATATCAATGACCAGTTCGCTGTTATTCATAGCGCATGGCGTCCACGACCTGCATCCGGCTGGCCCGGATGGAGGGATAGAGTCCGGCGCCGATGCCGAGCACCACCGCGAAAGAGAGCCCGGCGCTAAGACACAGGAAAAAGAGGCCTTCCGGGGGCCTGGAGCCGAGCATCCGGCTCATGTATTCGATGCCTATGCGGCTTAATATCACGCCCAAAAGAGCGGCTGAAAACGTGACGCACAGGGCTTCAAAGAGAAACTGCCAGAGAATGTCTGAGTCTTCCGCCCCCATGGCTTTTTTGAGGCCGATCTCCCGCGTGCGGGCGCTGACCGCGGCCATCATGATGTTCCAGATGCCGAATCCGCCGAGCACGAGCGTGGCCCCGATGGAGGCATAGATGAAAAGACTCACCCACCAGAACATCCGTTGCACCTGTTTCAGGGCGTCCCAGGCCACCTGGATGCGCAGTCCCTTGGTGTTGGATTGATGCGCCTTGATGAGATCGGGCAAGGCTTGGGCTACTGGGGCCACATCGTCCCAGGTGTTGCACCGCAGATAGACGCTCGCGAGCTCGGAGATGCCGGGGATGCGCGCGGCGGCTGTGGTGATGGGCACGAAGAGCATGAAGGTTTTATCGCCCGCGCGCACGCCGCCGATGATTCCCACCACGAGGTAGAGATTGTTTTCAATGGTCAAAAGCTGGCCAAGCGCGGCCTCTTCGCTGCCGAAGACGATCCTGGCCATATCCTGGCCCAAAACGCAGACCTTGGCGCCTTCGGTCACTTCCTCCTGGGTGAAGAACCTGCCGTGGCGCGGTACAAAGGAGAACAGGGACCAGTAATTGGCGTCCACGCCGACCAGGTTGAAGGCGAAGACCTTTTCCTTGTAGCTGGTGGAGGCCCCGGAACGCAGACGGGTTCTGGTGATCTCCCGCACGCCGGGGATTTTCGCCATGGCGTCCAGCGTGCTCTCATGGAACCATCCCTGCCGGTCGTACATCACCACGGGATCAAAGTGGGCGGCCAGAATGGTGGCTCCGCCGAGCAGGTCCAGGTCGTTGTTGAAATTGGCCTTAAGATCGCGGCCCATGGTGACAATGGTGATGAAACCGGCGGTGCCGAGCGCGATGGCGGCCATGACGCCGAGATAGCGGCGCCTTTTGCGGATCACCTCCCGGACGCTTATGCGCAAAAGATCGCCAAAGCGCACAAGTTTGGGGCCGCGGTCAGGGGGAAGAAATCCGGCCTGCCGGAGGGTCTGGAGGGTCGTATTGGCCATGTGTTTCACAGGAAAGGGCTGTCCCTTTCCGAAAAAGGACTGTCTCAACCGCCTTTGCGGTTACAAAATGGACTGGCCCGACCGCGCTCCGGCAATGGTGGGCGCGTCCGGGACGGCCGCGCCGTCCGATTCTTTTTCGTCCTGATCCTGGACGCGGATGCGGTATTTGCGGGCCATCTCGTCCATGACCTCAAGAACAAAGTCGAGCTGCCGGTCTTCCTGGGTGGCCATGCACGCGGTGCGGATAAGCGCCTGGCCGCGCGGCACGGCCGGATAGATGGCCGGCAGGGCGAAAATGCCCCGGTCGAAGAGTTCTTGCGAAAACATCAGGGCCTGCGCGTCCGTGCCCACGGTGATGGGGATGATGGGCGAGAGCGAGTCGGCAACATTGAGCCCCATGTCCCGGTAGGCCGCGCGCATGCGCCGGGTGACCGCGTGGAGGCGCTCGACGCGGCCTGCGTCGGCTTCCAGGATGTCAATACAGGCAAGCGCGGCGGCGGTGCTTGCCGCCGGAAGCGCGGCGGAAAAAATTTGCGTGCGCGACTGGTTTTGAATGTACTCAAGCACATCCACATGGTCCGAGGCGATGAACCCCCCGATGGAGGCAAAGGCCTTGGAAAAGGTCCCCATGATGAAGTCGGTCTCTTGCAACACGCCGAAGTGGTTGGCCGTGCCGCGCCCGTTCTGGCCGAGCACCCCCAGTCCGTGGGCGTCGTCCAAGTAGAGGAGCATGTCCGGGAATTGTTTTTTGAGCGCGGCGATCTCTCCCATGGCCGCCACGTCGCCGGACATGGAAAAGATTCCCTCGGTGATGAGAAGCGCCTCGCCGTCAAAGTCCTGCTTGGAGGTCTCCAAGGCGATTCTGCGGGCGGCGGAAGCCGCGTCGTTATGGGCGAACGTGCCCATTTTTTTGGCGCTGCCGAGGCTTGCGAAGATGGAGGCGTGGTTTTCGCGGTCGCAGAGCACATAGTCGCTCGGCGTGAGCAGACACCCAAGCGAACCCAGATTTGTGGAAAATCCGGTCACATGCAAGACGGCCCGTTTTTTGCCCACAAAGGCCGCCAGACGCTCTTCCAGGGTCTGGTGCAGGAGCATGTTGCCCGAGAGAAAACGGGATCCGCCGGGGCCCGTGCCCATGGCGTAAACGGCGGCGGCGGCGGCCTCCTTGACCTTGGGGGCGTGGGCCAGACCCAGATAGTCGTTGGAGCCGATCATCACCAGGCGCTTGCCGGCGACCTCGACCTCGGTCCCCCAGGAGCGGCTGATAGGACGAAAATAAGGGTACAGGCCCGAGGCTTTCAGATCGAGGGCTATGGCGGAAACTTTCTGGCAACGTTCGTGCAACTTCATAGGGTCGGATCCTTCGCGGTGGATTTGCCGTACGGCGTAAATCAAGATCGGCGCGAATGTTTAGAGACGGGCATGTACCCCAAAAAGGCTTGTCCCGCAACCCTTCCGCTTCCCGCAGGGACGCTAGTTGCCGGGCCAGTCGAGATACTCCCTGACGCGGCGGATGTTCTCCTGCACAATGTCGGACAGAGCGTAAAAGGCCCGGACGCTCTGCCTTGGAAACGTCGTGGTGAAGTAAATCTCGTCGTTGTCGTCAGCCATCATTGAGACGTCGCTGCGGCGCCAAACCTTGTGGTCGGAAAACCATTCCAGACATATCCAGACCAGACGTTCGCGGTTGTCTTCGGTTTTGGCCCTGGCGACTCCCCAGACATAGGCGCCGTTGAAGGTTTCAAAGGGGCGGAAGGTGACGAATTCCGGGCGCTCGTACCGGAGCCCGGAAGAAGCGCAAAAGCCCTTGGCCGCGGTTTCCCAGGCGGGCTGATAGTCGTTCTTGGAATAGCCGCGCAGTCCAAGCGGCGCATAGACGGAGTAGTTCCACAGGGCAAAGGCCGCGAGAAAGATCACCAGCGCGGCAAAAAGGGAGAGGAGGATTTTTTTCACGGGGCGCCGCCGTCAAGATTCTTCGGTTTAGCGGCGTTCGTCCGGGCTTGTCCCGCGCCGCCTGGCCAGACAACGGTCCAATCGGGATCGTCGGGCCCCGGTCCCGGCCCTAACGAACAGGGCTCGGCGCCGCAGGTGAACCAGCCCATGGTCCATTTTTGGGCTCTCAGCCGTTTCGCGCGTTCAAACTTTTCCCTGCCCAGGTCCAAATCTCCGGCGACCCGGGCCTCTCTGGCCTGGGTTTTTCGCAGGGCGAACTCCGTGCGTTCTTTGTTGACAAGAACATGGGCGGGCGGGTCTCCGCGTTCCGTGAGTTCCTCCAGGCGCATTACGAGAGCCTGGCGCAGGTGGCGGTAAAAATCGCAGCGGCGCTCTTTTACGGCAAGCGACTGATCGGCGGTATGGACAAGCATGGGGAAAAAGACATTGGGGAACCCCACGGTGGCGACTTCGGGCGTGGATATGAACCCCGCGCAGAACACGGCGGCCAGGCCCAGAAAGAGCACGATTTTGGCGAACCGGCTCTCGTTAGCGCGCACGGGCGGCCTCTTTCAATCTGTGGACCACCATGGGGCTTTGCGGCGGGCCTACGGGGAGGAAGTGGTGGAACTGGGGGCCCGGCCGGTTGCCGAAGGTTTCGTCGGGGAAGGGCAGTTCGATGCGTTCGTAGTCGCGGTCGAGGTCAAGGCGGGAGGTGATGAACTCCCTGGGCGCGAACAGCACGCCGTCGCGGTTGGCGCGCACGTCGCGGCGCATGAGGACCCAATCGGGTTTTTCGTTCGGATCAATGGGGCCTTGCAGTCCGCCGATGACCCGGAAAGGAGTATAAAATTGCAAGGGCATGTCGTCGTATTCGGCCAGAATGGTTTGGCCGGGCTTCGCATGGGTCAGGAAAAAGTCAACAAGCCCGATGTTCACGTCCGGGTAGCCGCAGATGCTCTCCGTCAAAAAGAGCTTCAGGGGAATATTCACGGAGGTGAGCATTCTGAAATCGTTTTCCCAGGGGCGGTTGGCAATGCCCAGGGCGTCCATGGGAACAATAAGGAGCCAGTTGGTCAGGCCCGTAAGCATCAGAAAAAGCGCGCCGCTTGGTCGCGAGAAACGCCACAGGGAGATGCCCGCCCAGCCGAGGAGTATGGCGCAAAGGGGGTAGAAATGGACGATGTAGCGGTGGAAACGCTGGGGGAAGATCGCAAGGATCAGCAGACTGCCCACCATAACAAGCGTCAAAAAAAGACAAAACCGCTCTTTCGGGTCTTGCGGCCCGCCGCGGCCCATAAAAAAGCCCCGCCAGCGCCAGGCCAGCACAATCAGCACCGGCAGAGGAATCATGAACATCACCCAGTCCGAGAAGTACATCTCCACATTTTCCGGGATGACCATGACGTTAAAGAGCGTGGACTGGCGCCCCAGCTGGTACAAAAAGATGCCGGGCACGACCAGAAGACACGCGAACACGATGACCAGGCCCACGCGCCGCCATGTCACGGATTGTCTGTAGAGCAGGAGCGCGGCCACAAGAAGCGGCGGGGCCAGAGAAAAGAGCAGCAGGTAATTGGCGTGGAATAAAAGCCCCAGCGCAAGGCCGATGACCGCCGTGAGCCCTAATTTGCGCTTCCAGTCCCCGAGAAACGCCCAAAGCACAAGGAGCACAATGAGCCCGCCCGTGGAATAATACCGTCCTTGCCTGGCATACAGGAGAAATGGCACGCTAAGCGCGAGCAGCGCGGCGCTCGCTCTGGCCCAGGCCTTGTCGTCAAAGCGCGAACGGATGAGCAGATAGACGGCGGCAATGCAGCCGAGCCCCGCCACCGCGAAAAAAAATCTGGCCCAAAACGTGGAGCCCGGTGATATACGCTGCCCGGCGGCCGACATATACACCTGGAGCCAGGGCGACCAGCGCCAGATCATGTCCGGGCCGAACTCGCGCCGCTCCTCCTGGGAGATGATGTTCACTCCGTCAAAGGTCTTGGGCAGTCCGGTCCTTAGGACGTTGCGGGCCAGATTGGCGGTTTCGGCCTCATCCTGCCATAGGGGCCGCTGGCCCAGATGATAAAAGATGAGGAACGCTCCCAGGGCCAGAATGGCCAGGAACACCGGATCGCGCCAGGCGGACGCGGATGTGTCGCGGGGGATGTATATCATTATGGCGCGGCTTCTCTACGCGCAAACCGTCCCCAAGACAAGTCTTAACGCCTTCATACTTGACAGCCACCGGGGAACAGGGCTTATGGGCACGACGATTATTCTTGGAGGATTCTTCTCATGATGAACGGCAAAAAAGTGGTGGTGGTCATGCCGGCCTATAACGCCGCCGCCACCTTAGAACGTACCCTGGCCGAGGTGCCCCGCGATATTGTGGACGACGTCATTCTGGTGGACGACGCCAGCCGCGACAACACCATCGAACACGCCAGAACGCTTGGCATCAAATGCTTTTTGCACGAACGCAACTGGGGATACGGGCGCAACCAGAAGACCTGCTACACCGAGGCCCTGAAGCTCAACGCCGATGTGGTCATCATGGTGCATCCCGATTACCAGTACACGCCGCTCATCATCCCGGCCCTGGCCAATCTGGCCACCTCCGGGCTCTACGACGCGGTGATCGCCTCGCGCATCCTCGGTGGAACGGCCCTGGCCGGCGGCATGCCCGGCTACAAATACATCGCCAACCGCTTCCTTACCGCGGCTCAAAATCTGCTCATGGGCGCCAAACTCTCGGAATACCACACCGGCTACCGGGCCTTTACCCGTAAGGTGCTGGAAACGCTGCCCTTGTGGGAAAACTCCGACGACTTCGTTTTCGACAACCAGATGCTGGCCCAGGTTCTCTACTTCGGATTCAGCATCGGCGAAGTGAGCTGCCCCACGAAATATTTCAAGGAAGCAAGCTCCATCAACTTCAAGCGCAGTTGCACCTACGGCTTCGGATGCCTGAAAACCGCCTGGCAATACCGTATGCGCAAGCTGGGCTACGGGGACAGCAAGATATTTGACCCCAACGGCCGGGGCCTCTCGGACCCGGAGGCCGGCTACTATACCGACCAAACCGCTCCCTGCGAACGTTAGCCAGGGGGCTCTGCCCCCTGGACCCCCGCCAGGGAGGTGACCTCCCTGGACCCTGCAATAAACTTCACGGCCCCACCGGCTATTTAGCCGGTGGGGCCGTGAAGTTATTGAGGGGGTCTGGGGGGAATCATTCCCCCAGCGGGGTACAGGGGCGGAAGCCCCTGGTTAGTTCTGGGTAACGCGCCAGGAGCCGTCGGGCTGGCGGCAGGCGGTGCCGGTTCCGGTTTCCGGTCTGCCGTCAATCATGATGTTGGTGGTGAAGTCGCGGCAGGGGGTGTTATTGTCGTTGAAGGTGCGCGTGGGCGTGAATTGGGATTGCGAGTTCGTGTTGGGATTGTTCCAGGTTGTGGACCGTCCGTCCGGGGTGTTTTCCAGGGCGTTTTGGGCTTGCTGGCGGTCGTAGTTATCCCAGAGCGATCCCAGGTAGCCGCCTACGGCGCCGCCGATGATGCCGCCGGCGATAATGCCCAGCACCCGCGCCGTGGGATTTCTGCCGCCGATGGCGTTGCCCGCTATGGCGCCGCCCACGGCGCCGCCGACCATGCCCACATCCTGTTTGCGGATGCCTTGGCCGTCCTGGGCGCAGGACGCTAAGGCGGCGCAGAAAAGTATTACGCAGACGATTTTTGAAGAGGAAAACATAGCGGCTCCTTTTTGTTGTCAGGAAATGACAACGGTGTATTTTTTAAGAAACCCCACCGGATTGTAACTCAGTTTGGCTTGGCGCAGCCCTTCGTCCCCCAGGTCTTGTTCGCGGTTGACCAAGGTATGGTCCTTGGCTTGGTGGTCCAAAAACATTTGGTTGATGGCCTGATAGATTCCCTTAAACCCGGTATGTCCCTTTTCAAAATGAATGACAAGCGTGGAGTTGTCCAGGGCTTCGGCCACGGTATAGGCGATCATGCGGCCGTCAATGCGTATGGCGCCGCCGAGGAGGCTCGGCAGACGGTCCCAGTTTTTCACCACGCGGGCAATGGCGGTGTTTTCGGCCTTGAGGGTGGCGTCGCCTTCGGATTCGCGCCATTGGCTCCATTCGAGCTGCATCTGGAGCACCTCCTCGATGCAGTCGGCGGTCAGGGGATGGTAGTCGAAGGCATAGGCGCGGGTGAACTGGGAGAGCAGGTTGCGTTTCTTGTGGAAGCGGTTGCCGGAGAGGTTGATGAGTTCTTCGATGGAGTAGATGTAGTCCCAGTGTTCGCGGGCCTCGGTGAGCTTCACGCGGCCGGGCAGGGCGTCGGACCAGAGAACGGCCAGTTGTTCGGGCACGCGGATGAACGTGCCGCCTTGCGTCAGGACCGGGCAAGTGCTCCAGTCCATTGTTTCCCAGGGGCCCACAGGCGCCCAGCGGACGCCGTTTTCTCCGCCCTGCCTGATCCAGACATGGGTATCGCCGAAATACCATTCCAGGCCGTATTCCTCGCACCAGCCCCAGAGGTTGGCGAAGGAATAGTCCGAGACCTTTTGGGGACATGCGGCCAGGCGGGCGAGGTACTGGGTCTGGCCGTCGAGGGAAAGGGGATTGTAGATTTTGTTCACGCGCGGGAGTTCCTTGGTTTGATCATGGAAAATCTGGCCCAATTTCTGAATTGGAAGATGAAAAGCAGGGCCGTGGCCTGAACCATCTGGGAGACCAGCATGGAAAGCCACACCCCGTCCGCCGTGCCCCAGGCCTTCCAGCCCAGCCACCAGGCCACCGGCAGACGCACCAGGCCGATGGACAGCATGAAAACAAGAAATGTGTACATCGTCGCCCCGGCTCCGGTCAAAGCGCCCCCGATAATAATGCTGGTGCAGGTGAAGGGGACGGCCGCCAGATTGTAGCGCAGATAACTCATGATCTGTTCGGCCACGTTGGGGTCGCTGCTGAAGAAATGGGCCACTTCGGGCAGGAAGAACCAGAGTATGGCGGAGAGGGCGGTCATGGCGACCACGCCGAATCCCCACACCCGGTAGCCCATGCGTTTGGCCTCGGCCTTGTCGCCGGAACCCAGGGCGTGTCCCACCAGAATCGAGGCTGACAGATTGAAGGCCACGGCGGGCAGAAAGATCGCGGATTCCACACGTTCGCCCCCGGCAAATCCGGCCAGCGCGTCCACCGGCCGTATGGGCAGACCTCCCAGGATGGACAAAAGCGTGAGATACCCGGTGTGCCAGACAATTTGCACGAATCCCGCGGGCCAGGCCACGCGGAAGACGTAGCGGACCGCGATCCGCATCCAGCGCCACGGCGCGAACATGGAGCGCGCCAAAAGTCCGGCCCTGGCCAAAAGCAGCACATTGAGAAGAAGTCCTCCGCACATGGACCAGAACGTGGCCCAGGCCACGCCCATGTAGCCCATATTCGGCATTCCCCACATGCCCAGCCCCAGACCGAAATCGAGCCAGGTGTTCACCAGGCAGGTGACGGCCACCGCCGCGAGCGGAACCATGACCATCTTGTGGGAGCGAAGCACGGCGTTGGTCAGGATGATGAGATAATTGAGCGGCAGGATGCACAGAAAAAGCCCCAGGATGTTCCGGGCCGGGACCAGTATTTCCGGGGGGACGTTTAGGATAAGGAGAAACGGGTTGCGAAGCGACAGGCCGCACACCAGGATAAACGCGGAAAAAAGGACGCCCAGAGAAAGAGACAGCCCGCCGTAACGGATGGCCCGGAGCCTTTTGCCCGCGCCAAGCGACTGGGTGAGCGCCGCCACCGAGCCGTTGGCCACCGCGACGGCCACGGTCAGGAAAAAGGAGGACGCCTGCATGATAAGCCCCATGGCGGCCTGGGCGTCCCGGCCGATAAGCCCGCACACATAGACGTCCAGCGCCCCGATGACGGTCTGGAAGAGCATCATGAAGAGCTGCGGCCAGGTGAGATGCCAGATGGAGCGGTAGGGCGAGGAGGCCGGACACATGGGGATTATTCAGGTTCGCGTTATTGCCGGGAATGGACGTAAGCGGGCCTATGGGTACGCATGTCGGGCCAAGGGGTCAACAGGGATTGCGGAAGATTTTAATTTTATGTTATTTTAGGCATAATTACGGATGGTTAAAAAGAGAGGGGCCGCTATGGACACGGTGAACCCAACGCTTAGGCTGCATTTGTGGCTGGAGGCTCCGGGGGGGATGCTCCTGGGGCTTGGCCGGGCGGAGCTGCTCCTGCGCATTCAGGAGACCGGATCGCTGAACCGCGCGGCCAAGGCCATGGGCATGTCGTACCGCGCGGCCTGGGGGCGGCTCAAGGCCAGCGAAGCCATGACGGGCGAACCCTTGGTGGAGAAGTCCATTGGGCAAAGGGGATTTGTGTTGACGCCGCTTGGCGAAAAACTCGCCCAGGCCTTCAAACGGTGGCACGCGGATGTGGAGGCGTATGCTCTGAAAAGGGCCGGAGCGGTTTTCCCCTGGCCGGTGAAGCCCTTCGTGGAGCCGCGGAAAACGGAGAAGGAGATGGTCCGCGGGTAAGCTCTTTAGTCTCTCTTCAGCGGTGTTATCCGCCAGTGTTCAAAGCCCTTCTCCCGTTTGAGCGACGCCGTGTGCGCGCCGAAGGCCTCCACCAGTCTGCGGACAAGGCTTTGGAGCGTAAAGAGCGATGGCTTGTCCGGGGCGGCGTGTAAAAAAGCCTCCTTCACCGTGTGCAGTCTGCCCTGCGTTTTCACGGCAAGGCCCCGCAGGCGCTCAAACGAGGCCAGCGCGAGTCCGGCGTCCATCGTGAACTCGACGCCAGGCAACGCGGCGCCCTCGCGCAGCATCCTGATCGTCTGCCGGAAGCGCCCGTCAATGTCGTCTCCCTGGATTTGCGGGGCGATGCCCATGAGAAGCTCCTGAACGTACCAGTCCAGGGCGGCGTCGAACACGGCGGAATACGTGTTGCGGATGGCCGGGTCCGTTCCCCGGACGAAAAAGGGCCGGGAAAACTGTTGATGCGCCGTTTCAGCCAGCAGCGCATGCCCCATCTCGTGCAGATAGCGCGTAAACGGCGGAGCCTCCCGGCTGTTCTCCCTGGGCCAGAGGATCACGTGTTTTTTGCGCGCGGGATCGGTGACCACCTCAAAGGAGTCCCGCATGAACTCCTCTTCCACCGGCCAGGAAAACCGGGACAACAGCGCGTCCATGATCCGCTCGCGGCCGTCCAAAGGCTCTAGTCCCACGAGAGGGTCAGGGTGCGTCTTCCCCATTGGCGGGCCGCGGTCTGGTCGCTGCCGAAATAAATATCAATGGTCTTTTGGAGGCGCGAACTCATAAGATCCATGACCTTGAACTCGCCTTCAAAGCCTTCGAGGCGCACGGTCTGATTCATGCAGATGCCGTGGCGCGCGATAAGGTCCGGGGAAACGGCGATGGCGCTGACGTCAGGCGTCAGGCACTCTCCATTGGCGGCTTTGGGGTGCGAGTTCTTGCGGTGCCCGCAGCTTTGGGCCGTGTAGGCCGTGGCGGTGACCTGCAGGTGATGGTTTTTTTCCCGCTTGTTGGCGAAGAGCTTTTCCGGGGAGCATGTCCGCAGAATAGGGTTTTCCGCCGTGTCGGGGGTTTTGGGGGCGCATCCGGATAGAAAAGCGATTCCGGACAAGAGGATCGCCAGGACCAGGGCCCGTGACGCCTGGGATGAAAATCGTGGGGACAGGCCGTTTGGCGTATATCCTTTTTCGGCTTTCATAGTTGGATTCTATACCCGGACGAATTTGGCCGGGCAACCCTTTGCGGGAAAAGATGAATAAACGTTCATGGTTCCGTAATACTCCCCCACGCGCCGCCGCGTTTTCTTTCAGTTGAGTAAGAATCCCTGCCTGTTCTTGAATTTCCCGGCTGAAGGGCTTAAAAGAATGCCCATCACCGCAAAAGGAGCATCGTTGCCATGAACGACCGGGCAGAGGCCTACCGCCGCGCCGGCGTGGATATTGACGCCGCCGGGGAACTGGTGCGGCGCATCAAACCCCTGGCGCAAGCCACATTCAATAAGGGCGTCCTTACCGATATAGGCGGTTTCGGCGGCCTTTTTAAACTGGACGCGCACGAATACGCGGATCCGGTGCTGGTGTCCTCCACCGACGGGGTGGGCACGAAGCTTCTCCTGGCTTTTGATCTCGACGGGCACTCCACCGTGGGCATTGATCTGGTGGCCATGAGCGTCAACGATATTCTGGTGCAAGGGGCCAAGCCACTCTTTTTCCTGGATTATTTCGCCACGGGCAAGCTTGATGTGGATGTGGCCGAACGGGTCATCAAGGGCATATCGGTCGGCTGCGCGGACGCCGGATGCGCCCTGCTCGGCGGCGAGACCGCCGAAATGCCCGGCTTCTACCCGGAGGGCCACTACGATCTGGCCGGTTTTTGCGTTGGCATCGCCGATAACTCCAAGATCGTGGACGGATCAACAATCGGCATCGGCGACGCCGTTATCGGCATCGCTTCCTCGGGGCCGCATTCCAACGGCTACTCGCTCACCCGCAGCATTCTGGCCGCGTCCGGCCTTGGCCCGTCCGACCGTCTGCCCGGCGGCGATCAGACCATCGCCCAGGCGCTTCTCGCCCCCACGCGCATCTACGTGAAAACCGTACGCAATCTCCTGCGCGATTTTCCCATCAAAGGCATGGCGCACATCACAGGCGGCGGCTTCTACGAGAACGTCCCCCGCATCCTGCCCAAGGGCGTGGCCGCGCGCCTCGCAATGGACACCTGGGAGATTCCCCCGGTGTTCCATTGGCTCAAAGACGCCGGCGGTCTCTCCTGGCCGGAAATGCTCCAGACGTTTAACTGCGGCATCGGATTCATGCTTGTGGTGGATAAAGACCGCGCGGCCGACGTCCTCACCCGTCTGGAGGGTCTGCACGAGGCCGCTTGGATGATCGGAGATATCGTAAAACTTCCCGTTCCTGACGCCGAACCGGTTCTCGTGGAATTGCCCGCCGAGGCGTAGCCGCTGCTCCCACGTTTTGACGGCGAGGCCAATCCCGTACGGATTGGCCTCGCCGTCTTCGCTTCTAACGTACCAGAATAATCTGCAGGTCGCAGACGTTGGTCATGGTGGGGCCTGTTTTGTGGAGGCCGTCAATGGCCTCAAAGAAATGGTAGGAGTCGTTTTCTTTGAGGGCCTTGGCGATGGACAGGCCTTTGGCGCGGGCTTTGGCGAGAAGCTCGGTGGTGGCGAAGGCTCCGGCGGCGTCGGTGGGGCCGTCGGTCCCGTCGGTGGAGGCCGCGAGGTAATGAATGTGTTGGCCTTCGAGCGGGTCTTTGGCCATTTCGGCCAGGAAGGCCAGGGCCATTTCCTGGTTGCGTCCGCCTTTGCCGTGTCCGCTGAGGGTGACGGTGGTCTCGCCGCCCAGGAGTATGCAGGCGGGCTTGGCGACAAGCAGGTTGGAGGCGCGCGTGTCGGCGGCTATGGCGGCCTGGAATTTGGCCGCTTCCCTGGCTTCGCCGGTCAGCACGCAGGTGAGCGCGGCCACATGGTAGCCGAGTGAGCGGGCTTTGTCGGCGGCGGCTAAGAGCGCCGTGCGGTTGGTGCCGATGAGGATGTTGGTGGAAAGGGCGAGTACGGGGTCGCCGGGCTTGACGGTTTCGGGGATGAGTCCCTTGGCGCCCAGTTCCAGGGTTTTGAGGACGGACGGGGGCAGCTTGTCCCTGATGCCGTATTTGTCCACGATGGCTACGGCGTCGGCGTAGGTGGTGGTATCGGCGACGGTCGCGCCGGAGGCGATGGTCTGGAGGTTGTCGCCCACAACGTCCGAGAGGATGAAGTTCAGGCTTTTGGCCGGGGCCAGGAGTTTCAGCAGCCGGCCGCCTTTCAGGCCCGAGAGGTGCTTTCGCAGACAGTTTATTTCACCGATGTCCGCGCCGCAGGCGAGCAGGGCCTGGGTGGTTTTTTGCTTGTCGGTGAGGGTGAGCGCGATGGGGCCGCCCTGCGTGTCGAGGCTTAAAGGCGAGGGGGTCAGCGCCGAGCCGCCGCCGGAGATGCAGGTGATGACCAGGGTCGCCTCGTCAGCGCAGGCCGCGAGTTCAGCCAGGCGGCGCGCGCCCGCAACGCCGTTCTCGTCCGGGACGGGGTGGCCGGATTCGATCTGCTCGACGCGGGAAAGGGCGTCCGTGTGGCCGTATTTGACGACGACGAGGCCCTTGGTGAGGCGTTCGCCAAGGATTTCTTCAAAGGCCCTGGCCATGGGGGCGGAGGCCTTGCCGAGGCCAAGGAGCAGGATGCGCTTGTACGGAGCGAGGTTTATGATGTCGCGGCCATCCTCCATATCCACCACAAGAGTGTCGCCTTCCAGGCTGACGCGGCTTTTTATCATCGCGTAGGGATCAACGCGGGTAAGGCCGGCGGAAAAGATGCTTGTCAGGTCCTGGACGGGATTGGTGGAAAGCATGGGCTGCTCCTTTGGGAGAGGGGGTTATCCTTTGAGCTTGGCCTCGATGTCGGCGATGAGGCCGGGATGCGCCTCGTAGTTGCATTCTTTGGCGCGCGTGACGAACTCCATGGCCTTTTTCGCATCGCCCTTTTCCAGGTAGGCCAGGGCCAGGTTATTCCAGGCGGGCCCGAACTTGGGATGCAGTTCGATGGCGCGGGTGCTCATCTCGATGGATTCGTCGAGCTGGCCGGTCATGTAGAGGGCGCTGCCCAGGGTCCCGAACGCCTGGACGAACTGGGAGTCGAGCTTTACGGCGTGGCGCAGGGCCTTGATGGCCTCATCGGCGTGCCCCATCTGCAAAAGGCAGAAGCCGATGTTGGCGTGGGGCACGGCAAAACGGGCCCTGGCCTTGGCCGCGGCGCGGTTCATGGCGAGGCACTCGTCCAGGTTGCCTTCCCGCATGGCCATGCCGCCAAGCTGCACGTAGGCCTCGGCCATGGTGGGGCTGCGCTCGGCGGCGCGCAAAAAGCTGGTCTTGGCCTGATCGTAGCGGCGCTTGGAGAGATAGGCCATGCCTAGATTGTAGTGGGAGCTGGCGCACTCGTCGTTTTTTTCGAGCTTCGCTTCCAGTCCGGCGATGTAGTCGTCTATGTTTTCGGCTTGGGTGGCCATTTTTTACTCCTGTGAATGATGATTGGACCGCATAAAGTGTTCGAGCCGCCCTTCCTCTTCGAGGACTTTGGCGTACCACAGAACAAAGTCGAAAATCCCCTTGAAGCGTTCCGAGCCGTTGACCACAGCCACGCTCATCTCCCAGGCGGCCTTGTGGTAGTCGGTGGAGACCAGCCCCTTGGACGTTCTGGATTCCATGAAGGAACGCATGAGGTCTTGCGAGGTGCGTTTGGAGGTGTCAACGCGGATATCAATGGGATCAAAGGGCTTCTGGAAGGGGTCCCAGTTGTCGTAGCCCATTTTGTCAATAAACTTACGCCGCCTGGGGGCGATTTTGTCGTAGATGGCCTGTTTCTGGGCCTCTTCCTCGGGGGAAAGCTTTTGGGGCGTCATGTCAGTCCTTGGCGTCTTTCAGGCCGAA
>Ga0123354_10004762_pt1 | contig 19382 bp, 14 predicted proteins | sample TergutLab28metaG_2_FD_97872 | JGI IMG/M metagenome (GOLD analysis project Ga0123354, IMG submission 97872) | Labiotermes labralis P4 segment gut microbial communities from Petit-Saut dam, French Guiana - Lab288 P4 | ecosystem: Host-associated > Arthropoda: Insects > Digestive system > Gut ...
ACATTACAGAAACCACATATTCCTGCCAGTTTTAATATGTATTTGGTAATCAATAAGTGTGTAACAGCTGTCAAAGTTTCAAACTTCTCTGGCCATTATCTCCGTAACCGTTCAACTTTGGATGTAGGTGTTTTGGGTTATATCAGTATACTTTAACATAAGGAACACTCTCCCGAAGTCTGGCACATTCCTCCTGGGACACCCTGTGTATGTTGCAAGTGATAGGTGGGTGATATAATATGTTATGCTAATTTCACCTTTGTTTATTGTCATGATTTGAGGTATTCGTGTCTGTCACAATAGTTTTTGTTGTGAAAAACGTTTGTTACATCCTTTTGACAAAAAAGTCGGTTATGTGACCTCCTTGTGTCACTTTGACTGATATACATTGCCTGGAGATTGAGGATATATTGATCTTAGTAAGTCTCTCCTGACCTTTGTACCTTAAGATGGAAACAGATGAAGCTTCTGAAGTGTTATTATTTTTCCTATTGTTGCTTTTGTTCTGTATTGGAACACTAGACAGAAAGCAAAGTCCAAAAGCTAAGTAGCTCTAAATGTAATATTCCATGGTCAGAACCCTGCAGAATTAAAATCACTTTTGTGGCAAAGGAACTGGGTAGTAACTGACTACAGTTTGCATAAATGTGCGTTAATAATAGATGCAGTGTTTCTCCTGCCGGTTCCTGTTAGGTGCTTCGGTTTCTGTACCTATAGCATTGAATTGATGTTAAGTTCGCATTCCATCCACATGAAACACCAACATATTAATAATATGCTGTATTTACTTGCATGATAGCCTCTGCTGTGTAATTTCATAATCCACACTGTGAAGAGATAAAAAAAGATTAATTGTAGCAATGTGTAATTTTGTTTCCTGTATTTTGACATGACATTTACTGTTGTTCATGTTATAGTATTGTATCTAATCCCATTCCTATTGAATCCATAGCCTTTCTGTAACTTCATATTCAAAATCTTTGTACCTCCATTGTTTGAAATAAATATACAGCTTTATGATGCAGCCAAAGTACATTGTCAGGTTTCAAGAAAATAATATAAGTGGTGTTCTTATGTACAAGTCTGTATGGAGGCAGAGTAGTAGTGTTATAAAATTCCAGTATTGCTAGGCTGTGTTTGTTTGTTCTTCCAAATTACAAGGAGAAGTCCCTGACTTTGGACTACCAGTGTTTTAAAATAAAAGAAAGGGGCTGTTGTGAATGAAAAATAATCAATTGTAAGTTTTTATTCTTTGTTTTAAGCAAAGTGAAATCATTTTCCATGCATAGGTTATCTGGGAATTCTGCAGGAGCAGCAAGACTGTTCGTGTGGGAAGAATGGGTGCAGTTCATTGAGTGTCGCAAGTCAGTTTTTGCACGTTTCCACTTTCCCGTGCAGGTGGCACATTATCAAGATGGATTCAACAACCCTAACAATTTTATTAAGTTCTGGAAAAGAATGAAGTCAAAGGGTGACAGACATGCCAGACTAGACTTCTCAAAATACTCGAGTATGTAGTACTGGCAATTCAGTTAATTGGAATTGTTAGAAATCCCATATATGTCAAAGTTATGATTTATGTAATTCTTGTGTTGTAGCAGGGTGGGTTATTTCCTGCAATATAGATTAACTCATCTGATGGGTATTATTGCTTTTAGCTAATAAGGAATACAATACCCAAACTGAATGAGTAACAGAGGATGCAGATAATCTACTGAGTTCAGATGTAATTCTTATGTACACAATTTCCCACTTCATAAGATCCCTCCACTGCTGAAAGAATGTCCCCAAAGATTGCCCTGTATCTTAACACCAAATGATGAATTGTTACATAAATAGGCCATTAAATCCACAAAAAAAATGTTCTTTCTCATATGGCCAAGAAATATGTATTGTTTGCAACATCTGTCATTCTGAAACTATAATTTTGCTGCTGTTTTATATGGGTGTGAAATTTGGTCCCTTTTATTGAGGAAGGAACATGAGCTGAGGGAGTTGAGACTATGGTGGTGAGGAAGATATGTTGACATAAGAGGGACAAGGTAAGAGGGGACTGGAGGGAACTGTATAATGTGGAGCTTCACGACCTGTACTCCTCACTGAATATTATTTGAGTGATCAGATCAAGAATAATGAGGTGTGTAGGAATAGATGGGAGGATAATATGAAAATCTATCTTCAAGTAATTGGTTTTGGGCAGGGTGGGGTGCATGGACTGGATTGATCAGGTTCAGGACAGGGTTAGTTGGCAGGCCCTTGTGAGTGTAGTGATGAACTTCCAGGTTCCAGAAAATGTGGGTATTCCTTGACTTCCTGAGGAACTGTTAGGTTCTCAATAAGTACTCTATTCCATGTAGTCAGGCAGTCAGTAATTTGTCATTGTGAGGGAAGAACAGGGCTCAGTTGTATGGGATGTAAGCCATGAGAAAGAAAGAAGCACAAGAGAATTACGTAATGAAGCATGTCATAATTTATACTCTGCCTAATATTGTGAAGATGATTACTGAGAGTGATCACATTTATTGAGGGCAGATGAGAAATATATACAAAATTTTGGCAGAAAATCTTCAGATGAGGGGAACTTTTGGGAGAGACGGACATAGATATGATGACAGTGTTAAATGAGTTGTGTCTTGCAGTAAAAGAGCATGAACATGTCCTGGTTGAACAAGCATGTAAGGTTTAATGGTGGTGTTTGCTGAGGATGGTAATAAACCATCTCTGTTTACATAGAAGTAAGTAATTTTGTGACCAACTTGCAGACTGTTCACTTTCTGAAGAAAGGACTGACACTGAATGGATATCGGAGTTTAAAACATGTTACAAATCTCTGAGTCAGGGTGATAAGTGCAATTGGAGAAAGGTACTTTTGTTGTGAATCTTAATATTATTTGGTAATGAGGAAGATTTTAAATTATTTGTTATGGTTGTGTGGTTTGAAATTTTGCCCAGAATAGTTATGCTGTGTTTTCCACAGGTTTAGACCTGGTTTAGGAAGCTCAGTCATGTTTCCATTATCATTACGCAAGTGAATAATATTTTTCTCCTTTAACTTTTGCTTGACCAAGATATTCTTATTTCACCCATTAAAATAATAAGACAGTGGAAATCCTGACACTAGGAGGCCAAAACCTAAATATTCTTTTTCTTACTACAAACCCAGTAAATCGTAGCGCACAGCATGTTTCTTTTTGTACCATCCTACATGTCTGTAACAGGTTACGTTGTGTATTGTATTTACAGAGATGAATTCTGGACTTGTGAGTGCTGTTAAACGTGTTCTCACGAAGTTGATAGACGAGGAGACGGATGATGACAGTGCAGTAGACTTCGTTCCATCACTAATGCCACAAAAAGGAAACCTTGAAGCCATCTTGGCATCTGAGGTATTGGATTTACAGTGTTCAGGTGCAGGAATACCATCTTCTGCTGATATTTTGAAACAAGATTTCACTCGTACAACACTGGAGCACTTAATACAGCCTGAACAGTAAGTGAACATACTGAAATGTTGCACAAATAGCAAGAAATGTTTGCATATGTTAGATAGATTGTGTATTGATAAATTTCCAAATGTACTTACAGAACATTCACAGATACTAAACAAACTTGTTGCACTATACTATTTATTGTTGGTTAGTTCTCCAGCATGTTTTGGCCTGACTTATTAGGTCTTCCTCATGGAGTTCTATATAACTTATGCAGCGTCACTTCAACCTATCTGTTAAGAGTTCTCACATATGATTAAAATCGGTGTTGTAGTAAATTATGGTTAAAATACAATTAAGTTACAATTAGTACAGTATCAATAGAGTATAAAATTATACAATTATGAAAGTATATGTTGTGTCCAAACATCCATATTTTGGTCTTTCTTCATGTGTAGCAAGCTTTGAAGTCTGTGAGTAGGCAACATAAACTTTTATTAGCACTTTGATGATGAGAGAGAAAGTGAATAACAAAGATTTCATTGAATGGATATCGTAATACTTACCAGATGTCGTTGTGTAGTGTGTAAGCAATGGATGAGTACAATACAGAGTAGATATATAAACAAGCGGTGTGGATCAATACTTGGTTTACAAGCGTGTTTTGTTGGGTTGAAGTGTCATTTAAGATATCACATAACGGATTTAATTCACCTAGTTTCTGTTCCTCAACTAATGGGTTTTGCTGTTGATAATTTTGTATGTAGTATGATCCCCAGCAGTTCATGCATGTTCCTTTTCATGTGGTAATTATTGGGTCCATAGTACCTTGTATACTTCCAAATTGTTGTTGGTGGTTAAGAATATGCATGGGATATGCAGATTGCTGATTGTTGTTTCTTGTTTATCATATATGCTCATGATATATTAATTTCAAATTTCTTCAAGTTTGTCCAACATATGTCTTCTTGCAGGTAAGGCACTTAGAGAATTTCATGAGTTTATGCTAGCTTGACCACTTGGAACACATTCTTTGATAAGCTAGTAGTGACTGAGGCAGTCAAGAAATTCAACACCCTTTATGGAAGTTAAAGGTTCCTTACTGTGCAACAGAACCAACTACTGGACCCTATCCTTTGCCACATAATCCTATTTGTCATTCACTTTATTCTATTTAGTATCCATTTTGAGGCATATTTGCAAAACATTTGTGTCAAGCAACTGTTATTCCCTTGTGTCTGTCCATTCATGTGCCTGCATTGAGCAGTAGGAAACCCAGTGGATAAATTCTCAGTAATTTCATATTTGGAATTTTACTGACATTTGCCAGCACATTCTCATTTTGATTAGAATTGAACAAAATTACACACACTTTACATGCAAGCATATATACATTTATGATATATCTCACTGTGATTGTCCTTTGTAATTGAGACATTCTGTGTCAGAGATACATGCTGAGGTTGAAGAAGTTGATGATCAAAGTGTAACAGTCACGCATAAATGATATCTTGCTGTTTCCAAGATATCCATTACAATGGCTTGTAAATATGTTGCTGAGGTATGGAGCAGACTTACAGTGTGTGTAATTGTACAACGTGGAATGGCATATTTCATGTACAGTGAAACATCTGTATCCATTGTTTCTCAAGTGACTGCACAAAAAATTATAAATGCAGGAAGGTGACATTCTGATTCAGGAAGGCATGAAATGTGTCAGAAACACAACAAACAAACAAACAACAACAACAGCAAATGAAAATGATATGTTTTACACTTGAGGACAAAAGTGATAAACACGAAGTTCCTGTAGTACCTGTGTGTACATCACCTTTTTCCAAAGAAATATGTAATTAACAACTGTTTAATTGAAATCTTACATAAGCGTAATCTGGTGTGCGTCTTGTCATCTTTTGATTTCATTGTTTTTTTCCAGAACTTCATAATACTTGTAGGGTTATTGATTGCCTTATAGTAATGTAGCTTTTACTTTTGTGGAGAAGTGGACACATGCTTGCACTGACTTGTAGTACTCAATATACTGCACCCATTTTTTCCCACAGAGACAGTCTTGCTACTCCTACAGGATTTCCAGATAACCACTGAACAAACAGTTATTTCAGTTTGCCAAAAACAAGGAAGAGAAACTTAAATATTTGCTTTATTTAACACCATAATGCATTGAAACATGGGTATGCCAAGGATGGGGATTTCCCTGTTTATTATGAATGGATGTAAAAATGAAGTCAAGCAGTAATGGAATTTGAACATTGTACTACTCCACCTCCATACCGGCTTGTGATTAAGAACACTATTTGTCCTTCTTGAAAATTGACAGTGTCTTCCAGATTCATACTTTGCTACAATGTACTGCTGCACAACATTGGATGTGAATGAGGGGAGACACAGAAATTTTGAATATGAAGTTAAGGAAAGGCTGTTATCAGGGCAGCTCAAAGTGACACACACATCTACTCTTATCTGCACAGCAAATGCTATGTCTTATTGAACAAAGTGTGAACATATGTAGCCAGCTGTGTTTGATGTTTACAACAAACACTTGTGTCCCATTTGCCTGATACTGTGGTGTCCCATTGTATGACAAAACTAGCAAGTTAAATAAAAGAAAATTCAGTTGCATCTGGTTTCAAAATAGGATGTTTATAATATTCAGACCAAATGTGTTAGTTGTTAATCATGCTGGGCACAAAGTCGGTGTTTTTAGGTGGATTTGCAAAAGTAAGTGATGTGAATTCATATAGAACACGTGTGTCAATGTAAATGCCCTGAGCATGGTCCTGCAGGACAGAAACATGTCAGAATAAAATATGGGTGCCATTTACACCCATTTCTGTGTACCTAGATGGCTTGTATTTTGTAATTATTGAAATTAATGTGCACAGAGCTAATGAACCAGTTTAAAATAATGAATTCTATTTAGGAGAATAGTGGACAGAGAAATTTCTGGGCAGACCCAAGGAGAACTGTGGAAATCCAGAACTTTGAGTATTAGACCTTAGCCTTCCTAAATATGCAGCACAAAAGTTAAACATGCTAGGTTTTACTGTTAGTTTTATGTAATATATTAGCAGGCATACCCATTCTTTGACTGGGATGTGGTTGCTTTCCTCCTCAGTTATAATTATTACAAACTGTGCTGTAATGTGATGTTTGTCTGATGGTGACTTCTGAACTGTGTTACTGTCAGTATGCTCTTCCGATTTTGAAATTCTCTAGACTGTCACCTGTATGGATTAGGAATGATAACTTCAAACTTGCTGATGTGATGCATGGGAAGGAGGCAAAAGGAAGCTGGGGTTATGAGGTTGGTACCTGTTAGAATGTATAGCCTGCCAGTCAATGAAAAATACCAGCCCCAAATACACTGGCCATCTGACTTCATAGATGATAAATGTTTTTTACATAGGGAGTAGTAGTTTGCTGACCTGTGCTGTTTCAATCAGGCAGAAATCCTAACCCACACTGTCTGCATTCCTTCAGTACTTTCCAGCATGGCGTTATGTCAGACATTATTTAATGCTAGTTGGGGCACTGTATTTTTTCACCAGTGTTTTGTGCATGGCAATTAGCAGGCTGGCTCTATATGGGGTGGGGGTTGCTACATCTGGCATTGGCTGTAATTAAAGAAAGATTGGAGCTGAGGATTCAAATTGCATCCAGATGCTATTGCAGTTCTTCTGTGTCAGCTGAACAGCTGTGGGTATTTTATATAGTGGTAAGATTATGCAGTAAAATTCTGAATATTATATTTGGGTGTTCTGTGTTAAGTTCATGGTAGGAAACTGGAAACTAAGAGAAATGTTCGTATTTTTTGTATAAATTGTTTGATATGCGAAACATGTTTGCAGCTCCATTTGTGTGATTCTGAAATTAGTTGTCTCTTACAGGTATGTAGCAATGGCTAATATGAATGGAATAAAAATTGTTGTTCAGGAGAAAAGTGCCCAGAATCAAGTAGAACAAGTTAATAAAATGAAGAAAATATTTCAGAACAATCGGAACAAGACATACATCATTGCAGATATAACGAAGGAAGTTGAACATTGTAGGCAAGGTGAGAAGCAGAAGAGAAAATTAATGAGTGCAGTGAGATATAAGAAACACAGTGTGGTAGTCAATGATACTGACTCTCCTCCAGACAGACTGTATCGTCAATCCAGAAAGTCTTATAATTTACCTATCATTGCAGAAAACATGTTAGTAAAGCATCTGCGAAGGAATGGTCTTCATGCTGAAACAGACAACCTCTTGTGGTCTGAAAGTGACATGACAGATGTCAGTTGTGCAGAAAGCAACACCAGCAGCAGTAACAAACCGTCATGTTCTTCTGTAGCTACTGAAAGTGATAGGTTGTTCCAGCATTCCGAAATATTCAGTAACTTACCTGTTGTTGCAGAAGATATGTTGGTGAGGCACTTGGAAAAGGAGGGCATTTCTAGTAAATTAGATGACCAGCTCTCTCATTATTCCAGAGAAGTAGATCTTCCCGTGACAGCAAAGGAAATTTTGTTACAGCATTTTAAAAAAAGCAGTTTTGCGGGGAATGGCATGGACAAAAATAATGAGTTTGTATTGTATCTGCCATTTGTGGAATACTGGCAGAATGATGTTAATTCAAAGTGGCTGAGTGTGGAGGAATTTGAAAGGGAGGTTGCAGTTGAATTGCCACCTTCTTTTCGGTGGTTGATAACAGAATGCGCAGGGATGCTCCAAATGACAATCCAAGAATTGTATTATGAACTTCTGGCTGTTGAAGATGTGTACTGTTTGTTTAGGACGCAAGGTGAATCAGTGGTTAAAAAATTATAAAAATGTAGGAATGTACTGGTAACAATGTGTATTTTTTTATAGTAGCACATGTTGACTGGAAAAAAAATTATATCTACAGGCCAGATAAAGGTAGGTGATGGATACATTTCTTTAATCTGGTTTTTCAGAGTGACTATGTGTAAGAAAGTTTTTGTGTGCTGTCTTTGAATGGCTTGTGACATAAAGGATTGTATTTGTCCTGCATAATTGATGCACATTTTTATGACCATGATATGTTTATGTTACTTGTACAATCAAAGTGCTTCTTTTTTACCAGTATATAAAATAAAAAGTTTTTGTAGTGTCTCATCATTTCTTTTTTTACAACATAAACTGCAGTATTGAAAGATGGTGTGTCATCACTGACAGACACTCTCTTCGGTTTGAAGTAGAAGCAGTCTTGAAAATGTGTCATATGTTTTCCTTTGTCACCATAGCTGATTACCTAAAATGGCTACTTTGATACTCATGTACTGTCTTCTGAAAATAACATAATTTCATCCAGAACTGTACTAGGCCACATACTGAAACCAGCAACCACAGTTTTATAACAGAGTAATTAGGATCTGCAAAATAATGTTAACAGTTCCAGAGATAAGTATATCAATCTAAATATGTCACTTTTAAGAAGCAAATAAAAGTGCAAGATTTTGATATTTTTGGCAACATGATATGGATTGGATATGGATGTCAAAATGTGTGTAATTGTGTTGTTGGTTTTATTGATTTTGTTACAAGTCACATAAAGTCTTAAAAATTTTGCTTAATAAAAACAAATTTCCCTGCAAAATGTATAACTGTGGCAAATGGCTTTAAGTGTGGTTTTATCAATGCTCCTCAGCACATCTTGCTATGGAAATGAAATTTTTTCCAAGGTGCAAATTCTGCTGCACTGAATTTTAGGATTTTGTTGCAAAATTTTATCACTTTAAAGTTTGAAGATTGTGAATTATTAAGCATGTCATTATGTAATTTTACCCATCCTCTCTTCTCTTGGGTTCGTATATTCTCAGCACTTTTTCTTGGACACACACGCACACACACAGTATTCTTAGAGCCCACATCTGAAATATTGCACTAGTAAATAATTAAACACACTTATAAATATTTTATTGTCCAACTTATGCACAGTTAGGTAATATGTAGATACAATTGAAATCGTAGAATATTTAAAAGTACTCAAACATTTTTCAGATCACAGAGGATCCATCATCAGGGAGCCTTGTACAGTACTTGGCAAAAATTACAAGAATGGTTCTATCATGTCCGTTGACATGGATGTGGTCGGTGTTATGGCAGCATATTGTAACCCGATGTGTGTGTGTGTAGTTCACTGTCTAGAAGGGTACTGTCTTTTGTAAGACAGTGCCTTTCTAGACAGTGAATTACACACACACACACGTCAGGTTACAATATGCTGCCATAACACCGACCACGTCCATGTCAACAGACACGATAGAACCATTCTTGTAATTTTAGCCAAGTACTGTACAAGGCTCCCTGATGATGGATCGTCTGTGATCCGAAACATGTTGGAGTACTTTTAAATATTTTATAATTTTAATTGCATCTACATATTATATAATTGTGCATAAGTTGGACAATATAATATTCATATGTTAACGATGCACAGTGCAAACATGAAAATTAAACACACTGTTAATGAATTGAATGATTTTATTTCATGTGACATACAAATTTCTCATGCATTGACTATGGGGTGTAATCTTCCTTGGGATTTGGATGCTGTGTAGTTCAGTAAGTACCACTAGCTCAGAGGATTGTGCTGTGTATGTAACATCAGACCCCAGAAGACTATAACTTCATTTCATTAGGCATTCTTATGTGAGTATTCCCAATAAAGATAAAAATGTGCAGAATTGCTTATAACTTTGCCTGTAGGCTGAGGGAGATATTTGAACCTAAGGGACAGTTTGTGACAGGAGGCCGGAGAAAATTTCATCTTGAGCTTCATGATTTGTACCCTCCTCCATGTATTAGGAGGGTATTAAATCGAAGAGAATGAGATAGACAGTGCATGCTGTGTTTGATATGGGAAGGAAGATTGTAGATAGTAGATTCCTTTTTATATGTTGCTAAATTTGATGAGGGGAGATGAAGTTTGGAGTTTTGACTGTGCATCTCCAAGTTTGCTTTGTATTGACCTTTATTATTGACCACACGTAGGAGAAGTGAAAATATATATTGGGATTGAAGAGGTAACATTTTGGGTTTCTTAAATAATATCTACATGAATCTCTACTTATGGCCCATAATTCTAATCATATTCTTTTTTGTCCTGCAAATTTTTACACTGTTGGAAGTTTTCCAACAAAATATTAATCTGTGTTTCATAACTGAGTGAAAATAGGAATTATAAACCATCTTAAATGGAGAATCCAGGGCATAGCAAGCTGTACTTAGTTTGGGTATAATTTGCTCCTAGATGGGTTTTCAAGGATGATGTATCATCAATTACTGTTTCAACAAGTTTTGTATTAGAAACGTTAACGATTAGTGTATTGTACCCAACGCAAATGTCCATAAAAGGGCGATTATAAGTAATAATACAGTGCCTCTGTATTCTACACTGAAGATGGAGTCAGCGTCTTACGCCTGAACGGCAGGTTACCAACTAGACTTCCATATACCGCAAGGTTACTGCAGGCGGGACTTAGTAACAGAGTCAACCAGAAGATGGCATTGATGTTTCCTCGCGCCATGTCATAAAAAGCATAGATCAGTTGGACTAATGCGTTTTCGTCTGCGACTTTCCAGCAGAATGCGCGGGACTTTAGGCGAGTAAGGTTGCTGCGAATTGCATGTACATGCATGTTCTGTATGTGTTTGATTACCAGTGTTCCCACGAAGAAGAAGGTGTTAAGAGCATTGTTTTGTGTTATCGTCGTTTCCATCGTGTGACGTTTGTGTCGCTTATTTCACGTTTCGGTTTGGAATGAGGCCTGTTTGTTGTACAACAGGGTATACTGAAGGATAACAACCTGTTGTCATTTGACTGTGACTCAAAAAAAGTTAAACAGTGAGTGGTTTTGAGCGTCAGGAGGCTACTGAAAGTTTTATTTGCGGATTCATTTGTTTGTGTTGGCAAAATAAGTGTGAATAACGTGTTAACCTTTGAACACACGCTGCACAGAATTTGAATCTTCGAATTTGTTGTCAAGAAATCTGCTAGAAATTTATTGGCAATTCCATTGCATCTCGGTAAGTTTATTAGAGCATTAAAAGTCGTTTTATTCGAGATCAACCGGGAGGATGGATGGGTGATTGTTTGACTCTGTGCTTATTCCAGAAGTGCGGTCTCAAAGTGAAACAACATTAAATTTTCCCTATGTGCCTGCAGGGTAAGGAAATTGTTTTTACTCGGGAATTTTGTCAAAATGTGGTGTATAAAGCAATTAAATGCCTCGTAATTTCTCAGGGTTTTATGGTTTGTATTTACGTGATAGTCTTCAGAGTTTTGACATTGTTGAACTTTGTAGGTTAGCACAGACATTTGTTCCTGTGAAACATCGGTGTTAACAAGCCAACTCACACAGTATTAAAACCCAGAAAACTTGTCTGAATTAGGTCGAATTGTAAGGTAACTGTAGTCTGAAAACACACGTGAAGACAGGGGTGGATTGCTTCACAGACTTGTGTCTAATTGTAGGTAAATCGTGTCCTGGAAACTCCAAAACTTGTATATCCATCACAGTATCGTGTTATTTATGTAGTAGGTTCCATTGACTTACGTCACTCGTATACGCACGACAAAGAAACATTCATAAGAAAGAAATAATAGTAATAATTCACTATTTTTATGGATCGCATTTCGCCTAGCCGTAAGTTAGACCTTATTTTCTGTATGACATAAATTATCGGATGTTGGCTGCACAGGCGAAATCCTGTGTAAATAGGTGGGCATAATGTGTGGTAAGTCCGACGTACGTTTGCGTGTACGTATGTATGAGCCTAGTGCATGTGTGTGTGTTTGTGTGTGTGCGCATGTATGATGGTTTCTCTCTTCTATCTATCGAATCTTGTTGAAAATTCCATAGTATTTCATATCTTCGAAATTCTATAAATAACTTGTGAAACGCCACTGCAATCTTTCGTTTAGATAAAGCGATAAATCTGGGTCTGCTTCATTTAGTGTTTGTTTAGTTGAAGATAAATTTGTGTCTGGTGTGTTAAATAGATAATTGTCAGGTTTGTGTTAGCTGTGTTTGAAGAGTTGTGTTAGGTTTTGTTGCGCCGTCTGCAATGAGCCTACTTTCGAGACCCACTTCTGTCGACGCAGGTTTTAGCTGCCCCTTTCACCTTGTACTTCTACCACAGGAATGGGCGCCAAGCTAATTAACCCCTCAAAAACAAAATGTAATCTCTTTTATATAAGGACTCATTGCGTGCCGCGCAGTAGGCGTCATCGAACTCCGTTATAAATCCAGCCAGTTAATACTGTGTAAGGTAAAAGTTTCTGCTTGTTTTGAGATCCGTGCAAAACACGTCACACAATGTGAGCACCATGTAGAATTGCTGAATGTTAAACCAGGCGGTAAGTAGAGTAACTTCTAGGCTTTAAAAGGTTCATTACAGCAGGTGAAGTCCATGAGAGGTCCAGGTGCGCGGCATAGCTCAGTAATCGACATTGCGATATGTGACGCTGGGTAAGTGGGCCCCGACGTTGCGAACGAAGTGTTACCTCCATTTTGAAAAGTTCCAAGTCTGAACAGCCACATCCAGAAGACCGGATTCTTCGATTATGTTGCTGTGAAAAACTTCAAAACTTTCACAGCACACGTGTGTCATCTCCGGAAGATGACACTTGATGAAACCACAGCGGATGATTGTTGAATTAATCAATTTACTGGAGTCCACAATTGGTAGATAGTTGAGGCACTGTTACAGCAGTATTCTTTGTCGTTGTAGGCGGTGGTGAGTTGGAGGGTTATTGCATTTCTGCTCTCGTTATGCGACTTTGCAGGGACCCGCGAAATGTGAAACTCCACTGTGTTCCGTCGTTCCGTCGTGCTACTGTTTCGTGTTCCAAGGAGTGGCATGTTGTAAATGCGTCTTCTGCTTGAATGATTGATCAGGCAACGAAGGAGGGTCTTGTGTGTTTGGTCGACCACTCTTTAAGAGGACAATGCACATTGCTTGATGGTTAAACCTAATTAGAATATCAGTGGTAACAAAACGCCCGTCGCGTTAATACTGTATCCGTGTATGCTCTGAATTTAGGGTCGTTTGAAATGGTCGAAGCATAATTTTGGTTGCGTTCAAGCGTACCGTCCAAATGACCTGGTTTCGCGGAACGAGAAAAATTACAATTCTAAACCGAATCATGTTAATTGGTTGTTTCCGGTTTAGTGGTGAAGACAACAACTGCACTGGTGAACACATACGCTTCCAGTTTTGTCATACTTGAATATTAGAATATTTTCATGTTCACATACACTAAGGCATGGCTGTCCCGAGATTTGGTTTAAATCCCCTGCCGTAATTTAATAAGGACGGTAAAATCCAAAATATTACCGTCTCGATGCCTTTTGTTTCTGGCAGGAAGCCCTCTTTGTTCTGGTGTAATGGAACCATCCAGTGCTTACTTAGACCGTCCTTACTTGCCACGTATCTTCTGCGATGTTCTCTGTGGCCACTTAAATTCGCTCTTCTTTTTTATGCTCTGAGGTAACATAAAGATGCCAAATGTTAGCTTTGTACTTGCGCTAATGTTATGTAGAGAACATGTTTTGTTTAAGCGTACGTATGTCACTGTGCAAATAAAGATCTGTGTGTGTTTAAAATGAACATTGCATCTTCGGTAATGAAAATATGAAAGGTCGTAAAACACAAATAATGCAGGAGTGCACAAATCCCGGGCTCCTGATCGCCCCGGAGACTAAATTTTGTACGGTGGCACTTAATATTTGTGGGTCCTCAATGTGGATCTTGCTCTATGTCACCCTTCTGTCCCCTTGAATTTTGGAATGGCTAGTGAGTTTTTGGAAAGTTTGTGCACCCCTGAAACGGTGTACAGAAGCAAACAACGACGTCTTTCCACGTGAATTAACTTACATTTCCGTACCATATATGACCTACATACATTTGCGCGATGTTACAGAAAAGAGAAATTGAGGGAAATTAGATCGAGCATTGCCTTTTGGGACTAAGGATTATGTAGTTTGAATTATAGTTCATAAAATTTGTGTGAAAAATACAGGTAATCGTACGGTGTTGTTCATTTATACGTATAACTGTATGTTGTTATTCACGGAAGGACCCATTCGTTGGTAATATTAACGTGTATTAAAGTCTGTGAAAGTAATCAGCAGATTTGAGTATATTCCAGACGTTTCACAATAACGCTTGCCTCTTGTTCTACTCTGTTGAGGAAAATAAATCGACTAATTTTAACCTTGAAGACAGCAAACAGGTCTGACATGGTACGAAATGGGTCAATATAGACCGATGTGGCGTTGCCCCATCTGCTAACGGCTGTTCAAACAAAACTCTGTCAGAAATGTATGAGCTTGGTTGAAAGCATCCGCTGCACTTGTTTAATTATATGAGGCACAGTTTGTACCGGCTGTTTGGATAATTAAAATCCTGTTGGTTAGTACATATGTACCGGCCAGGTTTAACACTAAAACGTCATTTCGCCTACAGAATATATTTGTGTTTTGTTTATACTTCTCATAATATACCGCTATTATGTATCACTACAGCACTGACTGGTCTTTGTAATGGAAGCACGCTGTCTGGCGTGTGGAATACGAACGACACACACACACACACACACACACACACATATATATATGTGTGTGTGTGTGTGTGTGTGTGTAATGTAGAATAATTTTGGTCTCCGATTAGTTATCAAAGTACCATTTAACATCCCTTCTTTATAATCGTGGAAGTGTAATATTTTTATGGCAACAACCGAGTTTTTTAAATATTGTTTCGATGAACGTTATGCATAATACATATAACAGAGCTTATATTTTGGAGTTCTGTAAAGTTACTTAAACAGCTTGTCGCATGCTAGGGTCACTACACCGATGAATCATCTGCAATTCGACCTAACGTCTAACAGGAAAAGAAAGGTGACCGTTATTTCGGACTGTGTGTTGTTATGAAATTAATTGGAGTCAGACAGTAGGCAGTCTTGTTACTGTAAAATATTCTCCATTTTATTGTTTGCATACGTAGTATCACGAGCAGGGGATGATTATTGTTACATCCCTGTGTATGTGCCCGGTCCTTATTGTATATTACAAATATGGTTTGTCACCAGAAGTAGCATTCAAAAAGAAGAAATTGGACTTAAATTTAAAGAAAAAACTAGTGAAGTGCTACATCTGGAGCATATCGTTGTTTGGTGCTGAAACCTGGACACATCAGAAAGTAGGTGAGAAATGCCTTTAAAGTTTCTAAATGTGCTGGTAGAGAAGATCAGTTGGACCGATCTTGTGAAATGGAACATACATGCTGCAAAACGACGGAAGGCTAACTGGATTCGTCACGTCTCGCATAGTAATTTTCTTCTAAAACATGTTATTGACGGAAAGACGAGGAAGAAGACATAAGCATCTATTGGATGACCTTTAGGAGACAAGAAGATATAGAAGTTCAAAGAAAAAACCACTATCTGGAGAACTCGCTTTGAAAGGGGCTATGGACCCGTCGTACGACAAGACTGCGTGCTTGGTTAATTGACCTTCGTGGCGTGAATGCTGAAACAGATCTTCGCACTTGCACTGTTTAGCGATTAACCTTGGGTTAATTTGAGTGACCTTCTAGCTGCTACTTGACAGGTTGGCTGCTAACCGTTATCGTAATTTTCTGGATATTTTCGTACTAATGGTGCCTGAAAACACTCCTCTAGCCATGACACAGACTGTGCTTGCAGCGCGACGAACATCTGCCACGCTATGGGGATGATATCTGGCGGTGGTTGAAAGCGACACACCTCACTGTAACTACGAGGCGTCCGTATCTCGAAAACTATATAAAGTTTAGAGAACGTATGTTGTGTAACATTTTGGACTTGTTTTCAAAGCAATCCTTACGTCCGAATTTCTTTTCGCTCTGTGTAGTCGAGTTACATCGCCTTTATATTGCAAACTGTCTTTTTTCCTCTCTCATCCTTTCCCTCCCATTCTGTTCCTCAGTCCGACTGTGATTTAACGTACATCTTGGTAATGGAGGAGCCTCCAATCGAGCTGATCCGTTGAATAATAGACAATTAACTTCATCCACATCACTTTGCCAACTCCAAAATAACGCACAGTATCTCTCCATCTGTATGTCGCCCCTCATCATGTCTTCTAACACTTAGAAACGTTAAATTCATATACCGTAAAATAATACTTAAATTACAGTTTGTACCTCACAGAGAAGGCATTGTGTATAGAAGGATTTATTCCACAAAGTGTCCAGCTTCAGGCGCAGGTAAGGTTAGCGAGCCTAGGCTGATGTCACAAGTGAGGACAGTGCGTGTAGATCAGTGTGTTCCTGCAGACCGGTGGAGGTGCCAGTATTCGTCTGCGTACGTAGCAAATGCAATCGTGTAGACTGAGGTAGGAGGATCGTAAAGTTTGTGAGACTCGCGCTGAAGGTTGTCATGCAAAATTGCGGAGACTTTTGGACATAATTCTTCTGTCTAGTTAACGAGACCAGTCGGCGAATTCTATACTGGGAAATAATCCCAAGATTTATGTTATACATTCTGCGGACAAACTTCAATCTCCTCATATTACGTGTAGCGCATATAGGAACTTCTGTGCTTTAAAAGTTTAAAGTCAACACGAAGGTAGATCTGCGCGCTAAACAGAGTGACAACGCAGAAACACATTTTTTTCCAAAGAAAAGGACACGTGATGATGCATCAGACAAAGAAATAAACAAAACATCATCATATGTACATAATATTTGGCACCTACCTGTTGCACAATGTTTTTATTTGTTAATTATTGCGTATTCATTCGTAGCTTGAACACGAGGTACCTGAAACTGGATTCCGGGACTTGTTTCACTTGAAGGAAAACTAACACAGATGTTTGGACACAGAAAAATGACACAAATTGAAATAATTATACAATTTTTTATGTTCTATTGAACCATAAACTGATTTAATGTTTTTTAATAGTTAATCTTAATTATAATTTTAATAATATGTTTAGAATTTCTGTCACACAAATTGGCACATAAGCTACACGAGTCGAAAAACTAATGAGCTCCTGAAGAAGGCCAGCATCTAAGGCCGAAACATGTCGGAACAATAATTTACCAATTAAAACACTGTGCATTAAGTTGCTATTAAATGCTATGTATATAATATAGTTGAACGGTAGACGTACAGTATTAAATAATCAAGTGTGTGATTCTTGGTGTGTGGTAAATTGTGTAGGATCGGAGGAGCTGTGCCCTTTCTCCTGACATTTACGGAAGTGTAGAATAGTTCGGCAAGAATCAGAATTCCCAAATTAAAGTTACCTTGAAGATTTATTTATGCCTTATGCGATATGACTCCATTACGATCAGTAAATAGTTACCGAGGTTTCACAGGTGTGTGCTGTCTCCGTATTTATTATACCGATTTTATTTCCTTGTCTGCATGCGCGGTGTTTTGTTTACTCTGGTGTTTTGCACTTGGGTTTAACCATATCTCTCGTTTTGTACAGTGCATTTGAAAACGTTAAGGACAAGTACAGTTTTCCGTTTCACTGAGACTTTATTTTGTAAAAAGAATGGAGGTTTAGTGCGAGAACCTTACGCGGTGTTGGCCCGGTGTACGTACGCGATATCACAGTTGTTGCGGCTCCACTCACTGTTCTTAAAGGGGGAGAATTATGAACTTGACATGTAGTGCTATCCTCTTTAAACCATGGAATAAAATATTGAATAAAGTCATGGTGTCGCTACAGTGGGGTTAACTCTCAATGCACGTGCTCACGGTAGGAAAGCAGCATGTTTTCCGAATAAGACTAAATGGGTACAAATAGGAGAACCTTGCCAGAACATGGACACATTGTAGACGAAACAGAGAGGAAATATGCGTATAAACTAAGGTTGAATCGTGTACGGATCTTTGCTTCCTGGACTCTTTTCAGATATTCGAGCTGTTTAATCGAACATGGGTGACACTTTTTCGGCGCCTTCTCAAAATTGCGAAAACAGCTATTAAACATCGTCATGTCTTGTCGGTCCGAAACGAACAACTCGGCTGCCACTGGACGGATTCTCATGAAATTTGATATGTACTTATTTTTCGAATATTGGTCGATAAATTTAAATTTTTATTAAAATGTGACTAGAGTAGTGGGTGGGTACTCTACATGAAATACTTTACATGTCGCTGAATTATTCTTAGAATGAGAAATGTTCCACACAGCAACTGTAGAGAAAAATCAAACCACATATTTAATTTTCAATAACTTTTTTTCCGAAAACTGTTTCTTTCGTGAGTTGACGTGGAAAAATATTGTAGAGCCGGACAGGCTACAAATGACAATATGGCGCGTGCGCACTCCATGCTGGATAAATAAGGCTGCAGACACACACTCAGAGTACGTTATACTTATTGCTCTTCCACGGCAACAAATGTTAGGTGAACGCGCCCTTTGTTACGTTTGTATGTACAGTGCTTGTCTTGTTGTTTACAATTTTGTGTGTATATATATATATATATATATATCCATTGTATAAATATCATTAGTGTTATCGTTGCATGTTTATTACATTTATTTGCAGAACTTACTGTTTGTGTGACTATGTTGATTTTGTCAATAGTATCGGGTCACACATACAGCAGAGTTTCAGCCCCTCTACATATTTTGTAATTTCTGAATTGCAAACAAATATATCGTACATTTTACAGGCGTATTCTTAATGTAGTTTTTTTCCTATGGTCCTGTGGCCCAACGCGGGCCATGGCCTCCTCATTCTTGAGGTTTCTAGATCACACGCAACGATGCATCACAGTCGGTAGGACTCCTCTGGACGAGTGATCAGCTCGTCGCAGAGACCTCTACCTGACAACACACAACACTTACAACAGACAAACATCCATGCCCCCGGTGGGATTCGAACCCACGATCTCAGCAGGCGAGCGGCCGCAGACCTACG
>Ga0123354_10004766_pt1 | contig 19376 bp, 10 predicted proteins | sample TergutLab28metaG_2_FD_97872 | JGI IMG/M metagenome (GOLD analysis project Ga0123354, IMG submission 97872) | Labiotermes labralis P4 segment gut microbial communities from Petit-Saut dam, French Guiana - Lab288 P4 | ecosystem: Host-associated > Arthropoda: Insects > Digestive system > Gut ...
CTGTTGACACTATTCTTCATGAACATTTGCAATACAGCAAGGTTTGTGCACAATGGGTCCCAAAACATCTCACTGAGGACCAGAAGTGTCTGCGAATGGGTGTTTGCTTCCAGCATTTACTGCATTACCGCACAGAGGGAAACAACTTTCTGTCCCGGATTGTGGCTTGCGACGAAACCTGGTGTCATTCCTTTGATCCGGCAACGAAACAAATGAGTATGGAATGGCAACATTCCGGCTCTCCTCGCCCAAAAAAAACTCGTTCTTCAATTCGAGCAGGGAAAGTGATGCTCACGTGTTTTTTTGACGAGAATGGCCCCTTGATGTTGGAATGGTTGGAAACAGGAGGTACAGTTAATGCAAACAGATTCTGCGATACCTTATGCAAACTGAAAACAGCCATCAAGAATTGCAGACGTGGCCTGTTGTCAAAAGGGGTTATTCTGTTGCAGGACAATGCCCGTCCTCATGTGGCAAGTCTGCAAAGATTTGATGCACCACTTCCGATGGGAAGTTCTCCATCACCCCCCTACAGCCCTGACCTGTCGTCCTGCGATTTCCAAGTGTTCGGGCCACTAAAAAAAGCATTGAAGGGACACCGGTTCACAGACAACGATGAGGTCCGAGAAACCGTTGAAGAATGGTTCCGCACGCAACCCAAGACTTTCTTTGCTGACGGTATCCATCATCTCGTGGACCAAGGGGACACTTGTTTCAACCAACAAGGAGATTATGTGTAGACAGTATGTGTTACACAGATATTGTCTATGTACCACTCTTCAATTTATAATATATACGTGCATTTAAACTAAATAAACCTTTGTATAAATTTATCAGTCCCACTTTCACTTGGGCACGCCTTATATATATACTGTACTGTACATAGATGATTCAAACAGGAAATAAAATATTTGTATGACATACCATAAAATTATTCACTACTACATGTTTCAGTCACAATATTCTTTGACCACATACCTAAATATATGGACAATGTACACACTCACACATACACACACATACTGATGTATGTGTTCAAAGAACATTTTACATGTCTGAAACATCTGGTGGTAAATGATTCAAAATGAGTCACTGCTTAAGAAATGAATCCTATTTTCGCCCTCAGAAATATTATCCATCAAAGTGATCAAGTGACTTTCCATTGTCTACACATTTCAAGCAACCAACTGAACTACATCAAATTCAGATCAGTGGGACCAGTGCAAAAATAATTTTTCCATGACCATTATGGGAAGTTCCTGAAAATTACAGTAATTCAGTACCACTTCTTTTCCCCATGAGAGTACACTGATTGCAAATTAGTTTCACTGCATCTTGTGAGATCCTGCTGATAGAAAAGCACAGCAATTCTAGTAGATTTTGCCCATGCCAAGGTTCAGGTGGTTAGTTAGTGTCCTCTCATCATGCAGGACCAGGATTGATTCCAGACCAGTCTATGTGGGATTTATGATGGACAGTGTCAGTGGTACCACTTTTTCTCTGAGTACTTCTGTTTTCCTCTGGCAGTATCATTCCACTTATCCTCCAAACTGTGTTCAGTGCTGTAGAGTTTAACTTGAAAATACACACATTATAATTTCTGGGAATGAAGAGTTATGTGAATGGGGCAGAATCTGTCATTTACACCAAATTTTAGAGGAAATCTAAAGTACAGAGACATCCACAACAATTTTCTTCAAATTTCACACACACACAAAATATAAGGGTAAAAATGACAAAAGAATTACATTCAGACAATCTACAGTTTTGAAAATATGATGTTCAGTCCCTCTATACAACTAACTTCACCAACAACTCATACGCATTCTGTTCTACCTGAAAGCAACAAGCCACACACAAACAACAATGTATGACATACCATCTTCATCGAATGTAGCAAGTGTAAGTTTACTCAGCTTATTACTGGGACAAGGCTGTGGTGGCTCTTGGCGATTGACCATTGTCAGTGGCATTTGTATATCTGCAGACAAGGAAACAGCTGTTATGTTATTCTTTTTAACTATTCTTTATTGTACATCTAAGTAATGGAAATATATTTCACATTAGTTAATTCCTTACCATCACTGTCTGTTGATGTGTCATATGCTGGCCGGTCTGTCTCTTCAGTATAGGCAGCTGTTTTCTGTTTCAGTTCTTCCACAAACACAGATATCAGTGTATCCATCATTACAGCCTGAAGCAAAACCCATGACACTATACTGATTACTCGATCACATTCAGTAGAAGTTTTGAGGATTTCCCAATTTTATAGAGGGGTCCTATTACTATTAAGTAGTCAGAGTATAGTAAATCACGCTTTTAGAACATCTTAAATTTATGTTATACAAATACATTACTTCTGGTTGTAAGCTGGGAATGAAGGAACTGCCTTTAGAACCCAAGTGATTGGCCCTGTTTTATTTCAAGTTGCAGCATCCCCAGTGAGTACCTTGGAGTCTGTAACCTCTGAACTTTTTTTAAAAAAAGCCATGATGATGAATAGAAGTTATAAATACAGGATGTCAGATACACAACACTCTTATTTACAGCACCGAGAAAGACGTGTTTTAAGGATTTCCACAAACTTTCACCTTCAAGGGTTCAAAGAGATTCTTCATGGGGCTTTAACCCTTGATAATTAGGTGACATGTGCCTTCAAATGTTAGAAACCAAGTAGCCAGCAATGAAGCATCACATCTGAGAAGTTTCCTGACATTGCTGGAAAATATTAAAGATCAATGTGTTATAAGTTAGCATGTAGTACATCAAGGCTGTTTTATTTCTGTCCTGGATAATATGGAGGATTATGTGAGATTTCAGGTCCTCATGGCATCCACCATGAAGATAGCTGTCATCAGGGGTGTGACACCAGATAGTCTGCTAGTGGTGACCAATGTTTCCAATCCTGTTGCCTCAGAAACATCAGCAGAGATCTACCATACAACTTGGCAACACATCCTAGAAGATAGCAACCTTCATGGTGGATCATTTTTTTACTTGTTTAGATTACCCAAACAAAGGAAAACCAAGAGAACTGCACTCTTCTGGGTTATTATGCTGCGAGTAGTGGTAATTTCTTACCAACGTTTCAGGACAACCCTATCAGTCCCACCTTCAAGGGTCGAGAATCCAAAATCACACAGAGGAAAACCAAAATTAGTGATGAGAGAGAGATTTCAATTTCATAAGCAATGTCACAAAAGTAATGCGTCAGGAAAGTAACATGCTCTAAGTGATCATACTAAACCACACGACAGAAGGAATGTGAGCTATACATTTAGCACAGAAGAAGAAATAGATACTTTTGCCAAGTTTCGCTTATTTGCCAGCAAGACCATGATCACATCATTTGCTAGAGCACCTGAAACCACCTTCCTTTGTTCCTCTGCTTCAGTCTAGATGAACCTGGCATGACAGTGAATTATCAATAGCACACATCCCTTTGGGGGAAAGAAAGAGAAACCCTCTCAAACTCTCAGAATTTCTCTCAAAGTCAGGGATATTCTCTTCGATGAGGCTAAGGTTAAACTTCTCAAAAGTGTCCAGATCCACAAAAGCAATTACTCAGATCACACAAAAGATGTATGGATGTTAAGGTGATTTTTCTGGTTCATTGTTAAGCCTTTGGCACCAGAATTAAACGTCCAGTATGATCTGCAGCAGACTGAAATTTAAAGGGCTGCATAGAAACAGCTAGAATTTACCATCAGCAATAGTCGACACCTGGCATTTTGAGCATCACACTGGTACCGAGGGTTAAATACATAAAACCCACGTAGTAAATGCAGGTTCATCAAAGATGCATAAAGTGTAACCTAACTGTATTAATACAATGTCACATCTAAACCTCAACAAACTAAAAATCTTTCAGAAAACCATACCTGTCTTGAAAATACCTGAAGAATCTTTGATACTCTTGTACCATTCTCAAGCACCATGAACTGTAGAAAAAGGCATGGCAAGCAATCAGGATTATCCTCTTGAGATGGTTTTGCAAAATCCCATGATAATTCTTCATATTTCAGTCCCAGTAATAGAGTCTAAAATGAATACAAGAGCCATCTGTTTAATGTTCACATCCCATAAAGAGATACTGGGTTTATAACATCTACACAGATGGTATACATAGTTACTGCTGACCTATAGGAGAATGAAAAAGATTTAAACTGAATGGAATCATCTTCATTACATTAATAAACGAATGGTTCAATGATCACAAGGGCAAATATACTTCTGACTTTCACTAGAACCAATCTAAAAGTACATATGTATGTACTTTGTTGTCATTAATAGTAAGACAACTGACAATATAAAGAAGGTTTCACAAACTGTGATGGGATGTAATAAGAACAAGGTAATGGAAAAATATACAATTCTTAAGACAGAAAATGACTTACACATTGAATGTCATCAATAATATATACTCCTTGGGCATTGATTGCTACCAGCACAGGAATATCCTGATATGTGATCCAGGAAGTCAGACCACGCACTGGTTGTTCAACTTGTCCTTGGAAGAATGCTCCACTTAAAATAACAATACATACAACATTTGAAGATCAACTTTACACAGTCTTACACTACGTTGTGTTGTGTCTAATAAGGCACAGATATAACTTCACCTTTTTATGTTCCTGCAAAACACTTATGAAAATAATGAACAATATAAAGTCTGCAATATGCTAATTCCCTTAATATAACATAGAGAATCAACAATGGCAAACACAAAGACCTATCAGTGGACATAATCCTGAGTCCCATCTGTCTCCAGTCCAAACAATTGATTTCAGTTCCTGATCAGGATTCCATGTAGCCAGCTCCCAAGGTGTCTCCCTACCACATTTCTAAATGGACCACCTCAATGGGAACTTCAGGCATCATGAAATTTCTATGTGACTGCATCCCTCGTACATCGAAATATTTTGTGTGTGGTAAATTAAAAGAAAATTAAAACTTCTTAATTATGACTGAAATCAACACTAATTATGTATGAAAGAAGATCACAGCTGCAATAATGCAGATTGACCAAATCAAGGGCATGTCCACACAGTCTGTTTTCATAAACATCAGGCATTCAATCCTACTCATGTTCAACAACATTCCCTGCTTATCATCATACATATCATTACTTGAAAGCAAAAGATACAATTCAGATACCTCACTCAATAAAACAGCAGTTGCACTCTTTAGGTATAATTGCTAAGTCTGCAGTTACAATTTACACAAAAACCTGTCTTCTAGTTATGAGATATAGTGTTCTGACACTGTTACTCTTGATTTTAAGCACACTTTGAATCTGTTCACTGGAAATGACTATAAATGATAGGAATTGTATTGGTTTCAAGCTGGCAATTTGCTGGTAAATTCTACATTTATTACAGGTATTAATGTCACAACTTCCCCCTTGAAGTACATCACAAAGAAAAGTTAAAGCAGCTGTTGACCTCCTGTATATCATGCAAAAGATATTTAACCTATCTACAAAGTTCTAATGGCTTGTATTAAAACACTTCATTTCATATGTCTTAAAAGATTATAAATGTCTAATTGAAATTTGTAAATATAAGAGTATTCTATTCCATTCATTACAGAAAGTAACATCTGTCTCTCTGTCTGTCAGTCAGTGTGTGCAACAGGAAGTGAAAATTTCCATGCAAGTAAGGCATTGTCATGCTTTACACTTGATTAATAGACATTTGAATATCTTCTTATCTACCTGTCTCTCATACACTGATAACTGTAATATTAATTTTAAATCCAATTACAGGCAAGAAGTTACTACTCAATTTTCAACACAACAATAAAGGGGCATATTATAAGATAACAATCAGCCCAAAATGTGTAGAAACTCATCTCACCCATAGTAAGGAAGGCGCCAGCAGCATTCCAGGTACCTGCGCACTAGTTTTCTAACTGGCATGCTGGTAGGTATCCTTTTAAACTCTTCCAAGAGTCGTACTTCAGGTGAATTCTTCCCGCTGATACGAAGCCATGACCAGGTACTATGACTCACATGTACTGGCAGAAATTTATTCTGTTGCTCTCTGCACAAAGTAAGCAGAATATCTGAAATCTTACGCTAATTTTCAAACATATTCAGAGTATATGCTACTTTACATCAATCTTCCACCAATATGCTTAAGCATCAGAGTGACAGGAACATAACAATTTATTTCAGGTAAGGAGCTCTGAAGTATTGAAAGTATCTGTCTTATGTCCCATCACATTCACTTTTTCCTTCGGAAGGCCATAAATTTTCTCCTGCCATAGCAGAATTAGAAGTGCAACAGGAAAATTATTTTCAGTAGTGTTTGCAAAGAACAGTGTAAATTGGCCTTGTAATGACTGTCCATCATGTGTTCTTCCGTCTGTCAGGATGAAACATGACTCCCACCAGAGAGATTTTTGTGCAATTTCATATCTGGGACTTATACTAAAACTTGTTGAAATATTTCAACTTTATTTACAATTACACAAAAACAATAGACACTTTACACAAATACCTAATGCATATGTTGATGTGACTGGTCTTTATAATGGAGACAGATGTTCTCTGTGAGGTGTAAACTCAGGCCTATGAAACAACTTACAATCTAAACATCTCTCTTTTACATGACAAGTACAAGCAATAGGATATGTAACCCTTAACAGTGTAAATGCAGAAAATATGACATGTCCCTGCTTATGACAGAAGTTCAAGAAGTGCCATATCTTGATGTTTACAAGTTAAGAACATTATACAAAGCAAAGCCTGACAGGTGTGAGAAATGGTTGACAATGTGAAAATAACATATCATCCCCTGTGCAAAATTAAGTAGAGACTGCATTTACACTGAGCTGAAAGTTCATAGAAATAACAGGACTGGCTTGACAGTATCTCCAACTTGTCAAAAGCATGTTTAATTGGGTGAGTTGCAGCATTGTATTTGAAAGCTATGCTGGCAGCAGCTTAGCTGCTGGTAGGGCCACCTATGTTGGATTTTGAATGAGAGGGCAGAAAAAGAGAGACACCTTGGCCCTCTATATTGAGGGTTGAGCATGAGGCTAACATCCTCATGTCTTAAATACTTTACTGTCTTGCAACTCCAGCAATAGGGAGGCCACGGTCTAAAACAGGTCCAAAGCACTATAGAAGAAGAAAAAGAAGAAAATAAATAAGAGGGAACAAGAGGAATACTATGGACAATAAGACAGTAAAGGTGTCAAAGTGCTTCACTTTCAGACTTTTTTTATTTTTAGCATGACTACTGTCTGAGAGAACACATTTGCTCTCATAAGAAAAAATTGAAATAAATGAATGACTGTACCAAATTGTAAGCTCTAAACAGCAGGATGATATGAACAAGATGTCAGCCTTCTCATACATGCACATAAATATCCAAAATAGTTACAGCTGAGAATACCTAAAAAACTGAATGGTGTGAACTTGAGGATTATATGGACCCAATTCAATTCGAGCTTGAATGCCTCCCAGCATGATATAATATGATACTTCACATGGGTATCGGCCTTCCAGAATATTATATCTTGCTTCTTCATAAAGCAGATCCAACAACTTCTGATCCCTGTGAAACCAAAAAGAAACTTCATTCACAATTCTGAACTGAAACAATATGAATAGGACATCATTTCACATCTTCAAATCTTCCATAATGTTCAAATACTATATTTCAACATGTATAGGTTGAACTTTGGCGCTGGCACAGCAGTCAATATGGTGACTAGGCTACAGGCTGGACTTTCTAGGAAATATGATTCTATTTCCCTCATGGAAAGAGATTTATCGATTATTCAAAGTGTCCACACTGGCTCTAGGATCTATCCACTTTCCTGTTCAATGGGAATCACAGGCTCTTTCTTGAATGGTGAAATGGCCAGGGCGTGAAGCTGACCACTCACCCCCTACCTACCGCAAAGTTATGAATGAGAGGAGCTACACCTCCACTTCCCTTTATTCATGGTATGCAGAGGAAAATGTATTGAACACAAATCACACAATATGACCAAAAATTACACCTGTAGAAAGTGTACCTTGTTAGATGTGCTGTTGCATTTATTTGGAGTACATGATAATAATGGATTACAAAATTTACTCAGCACCTTTTTTGCATGTGTGTATAGTTTTAGATCAAATTAAACGCAGAACTGGATAAAAATTACTTTTAACTCTCAGTTCATAGTGATCCAGAAATTATTATTCCCTTAAATAATCCACCCATTTCAAAGTTATTCCCCAGCTGAACATTGTCAAACCACGTAGAATTATGGTAAATGTACTCACAATCACATACCCTATTATAATACACAGTTAGTGCCAATAATAAATCTCATGCAATATACTAACTTTATCTTTTCCTCATCTCTCTTTGGGAAGAAGACATTTCGTTGGAAGGAGAGAATTGGTTCATCCCTTTCAATGCGAGACTCTGATGCTGTACTGTATTTAGAAACTAAGGTTCGCCACTTGTGACAAATTTCATATGGCTTATGATGGGGTTTCAGTTGCAGTTCTAAAAAAAAATTACAGAAAACATATTAATCCAAGATAAAGATGAAGAAGAGGAAAAAGGAAGAAAAATAAAGAAAAGGAGACAGAGGGAGAACATAAGGGAGAGAGGATGAAGACAATGATAGAAAAACAAACAGAATACTACATGCATGAATTTAAAAATAGTTAAAGTCTTCTATTAACTTATGCTTACAATAATATAATTTCAACACAAACTGAAACAAATAACCATAACTTTAGTCTATAATGCTCACTGTACGGTACTCTGAATTTTTAAAGGACTCTTAATGGATTTAAATTCAAATCAAGTGCAAGCACTACCAGTAACATCCAGCTTACCAAAACACAAAGTAAGTTTAAAAAACAGAAATTTACACTCAACGTAACAATGAAGTGACATTTCCTTCCATCAAACGTCAACATTGCACTGCACTAATACGACTTACAAGCCACAGCCTCAAGTGTGATACAAAAGGCAAAAACACAATGTCCATTCTGTGTGGGCAGTAATATTAAAAGTACTGAAATTTTAGCTTGTGGGTTTGAAATTCATAAAATGGCAATTCAGCATAATAATTATTGCCTGGTTACTTATTGTAACATGAGTATTAATGATATAACTTCCAGTCTGGCAATATGTGCTTCTGATTCCATGCGACTGTACCCTAGCATATAAAATTAATATTTCACATGGCATGTCTGCAGTGGCACATTGGTTCTATATCCTTCCTCTGGGTTCAATTCATTGTAATTCAGCTTCATTATCATTGTATTTCATATATTTTACAAGAGGAGCCAGACCCATACCTTTAATAAGGTTGGCTAAGAACTTCTGGTCTCAATATAATACCAAATCTGGGGATCCTGTCTACACATAGTCTTAACCTATTTTTGCCAGTAACTTGTAATTATATTGCATCTGCTCAAAACAATCTCATGACAACCTGGTTTTCATTGACAAAGCAGTTGCAGTATACACCATATTTAAATCCTATGAACTTAACGAATTGCTAAAAATTACAGAAACGCACATGACTAAATATGAAAATGAAGCATTGGTGGAATGATACTGACAGAGGAAAACAGAAGTATTTGAATAAAAACCAGTGCCAGTACCACTTGTCCACTATAAATTCCAAAAGGACTACCCTGAGACTGAATTCAGGTCCCTAAAAAATTTATATTAATAAATGTTTGGTGTAAAATCTGTAAGACAGCCAGCCATTTCGGGACCCACAGAACTGTAATGACCCATGCATTCATAATGATTGTGATGCCTTGAACTGGCCCTGGTGCCAGATGATACCCTGCATACTGGTTAAAATATCATGTGATACACCTCAGTTTTAGTTTTATCATCCATCCAGTTTTCATTCTCTTTGAAGATAAAAGTCATGCTGCTTCTCCTCTACTCTGTTCATAAGATATCTGCACAATTTGTGAAAGGAATTCACTATTTTGTTGTTACATCTTTTACACAGAGGTTCACACACACAATAAAATTCTTATTTATCATTACACTTAAAGCTGTCAAAACTTACCCAAAACCTTTCACAAGTTAATCACCCTGATGAACCCATCACTAATGGCAGGAAATCTCACACTGGAAATACTCCAGCAGGTAATGCTAATGTTATGATGTTATTGTTGGAGTTAGCTCTTAGGTGTCTTTATATAACAACAAAATGCAGTTGTGCCCAAGAATTATTTTCCTTTGCAAAACTGCACATATGGGAGGCCACACACTAACCCCATATGTTTCTCTCCTTCCCCCAATAAGATTCTATTACGACTGCTACAGAATTCTGGCTGGACAACCTCTTCGAAACACATCAGCCCAGAGATTTGGGAGAGAATGGAAAAGAGTTTATGGTAAACAGATGCAAACAAAACTGCTTCTGAATACAGTTTAGAGAATCATTTTTCCAATAGCAGTACCATACTACTGGTTTTAAAACCCAGAACAGTCACACTGCCCCTTTTCTTTTTTTGCTGACTGGAACTCAGAATTCCAAGGCTGAAGAACTGCAATGAAACTAAACTCTGGTATGAATTAACAGGAGTTCCTAATTTGGGTATTTGTTGTTAGGTTTCAACAAAATTTCTCAGAGCATGCAAGCTCAAATATATATGTAATAAACATTTAAGTAATTAAAAGTGAATACACTTCTCAGGCATCATTTTGGTATCATGTGGCTGGAGAATCAAAGAGTGTTACCCAGCAGGCCAGAACACATCCAGAGTGTAAAGATGTTAGTCGCAACCCTTGGCAGCCCAAGTTCTTCCACTTGCAGAATAGACTGAACTAGATCTTGCACTGTTATGTTCACACCATCTTCTATATCCATACGCAGTGCCACTCGAGACATAAGGTACACACACATCTTGAGTGCTGAAATAAAAGTAATCAAGGTCTGATACAAAAAAGTAATGAGACAAAATTCGTGTTACAGATAAATTAAACTTTGCAGAGACATGGCTGTGAGATCCATGTCATACCAACAAACTACTGCATGTGACCAGGCTTTCAATGAAGTGCACCTTAGATCTTTGCTCTTCAGGGATACTGCACTCTGTCAAATGGACATCTGATCCTTGAAGATGAGGCCACAATGCAGTCTTAAAATATTGGGCAACAAAGATGCAGTAATGGAGGGGAATATCTGAGAAATACAAAGATCACATGTTACTGCATGTACAAGTATGGTCAGCATTTAACATCAACATGTTTTGGTCATGTGTTGAGTCCAAGAGTGCAAAACAACATTCATGTATTCTTGTACTAAATTTTGTACATATCTCAGAAACACAGTGACTGAAATTCACCAAATGATAAGAATGTAATTTGCAGATGCAACAATAAACCCATCGTTGGATTTTCAGTAGTTCCACCACTTCAAACATGCAGACATGCTTCTTAAAACTGACAAATATACTGAATGTCCTTCAACTGGTATAAATGACAAAACAGCAGTGCTAGTGCGTCTTTTGGCCAAGAGCATGTAGAGAATTACACACAATGACGAGATTTACAAATTGCATGATGGTATGGCACTTTCAACATTTTTATGCCTTAAGACACTACAGTGGGCTGACCACTTGGTATAGATGGATGATTCTTGTATCCTAAAAGAAGTAATGAGGGAAAGTTTCAGAGGAAGAAGGCCTGTGGGAGAACATAATGCCAAATATTTGCTGCCAACACAGAACTAGAAAGCAGCAGCAAGGGTGATAGTACAGAAAACTCTAGTCCAACATGGGGGTTAAGGGGAGTGAAAGAAAATGTCATGTGAGTGCAGATGCTTATAGACACATCCACCCCTCCATGACTCCCCTCCAGCTACTTAAAGTGCATAGGTGTTGGCATTAAACATTCTCACACTGCTTGAGTAGCTCATGTTGTCAGCTTCTGTGGTAGTTCAGTAACAACCACCTATATCAGCATGTACATCAAATTTTCAGACTTTGACAGTTTTTTTACATACACTTCATTACAAACATTTGCAAATGCCTGCTGTCACAACCACACTGGACAAGAGGTTACTGTATTTATTGTAATATACACTTACATTTGGATGCCATTAGATGAGCTCTCTGCTGATTGTCAGACTGCAAATCATCTGGAATGGTTTCATCTTTGGACTGTTGTGTGGTGTCAGATGATCCTGACGTATGAGAGGGCAATGATCTATCCCAGTCTCTGTCCACATCATGCCCTACAGTATCATACCCTAGAGAAGTCGTTCCAAGGTGTGGTTTGTCCCTCTCAAACCGCTGAGACACAGCATACAGTGAACCCACTTCATCAAACGAAGGCTCTGAGTTGATGTTGTAATCCCCACGCATGTATTCCTCATGAGTACGATCATGCCGGTACTCACTAAAACCAATGTACATCAAAATTCAGCTCACAAAACAAGACAACATGTACTCATTCTATAATGCATGGATCGAAAATGTGCACTGCAAAATACAAGAAATGTGACGAACATTGTTGCAGTATTTCAAATATGGTGGAACCACTTAGTGTACCTTGATTTACAGTTTTCCCTCAATTAATGTTTAACCCTTTAAATGCCAAGTTAAATCCCATCTGTAAGTCCCAGTTTGCCGAATTATTCTGCGGGGTATTTAAATTTTGCGTTTGTTTTGCAAAAAACCTGAGTAAGTGTTTACACACAAATATGACACAGGATGCCTTTCATGATAGATTCAGTGTTAAGATACTGTGCAGACAATAAAAAGAGAAGGCTGTCAATTTTACCAAATGTAGGTCACCAAATAGTACATGTTAAAACTGTTGGCATTAGTAGGAGCTCACCATATTCTCTACGTTAGTAGGCTAAGGGTTAATACCTATGGTACCAGTCAAATCAAGACATACCTCAACTTTGAGTTCACAAATGTGTTCTTTGGGAAAATTCTTAAATAAGTATTTCAGTGTATAGTCTATTATCTGCAAAAGTGATATCAGTTACTTAAAAATGAACCAGGACTAGTGAGGCAAAACAAACCTCATCTTGGCAAGTGACAATCCAATGAGAATAAATGCAATAAGGGATGTTAAGACATGTACATTCCCTCACTGAGGGTATCTTCAGTGAGTAGTATTAGTGATTAGTCCATTAGCTTTCAGTAATCCTTGCTAGTGGTGGTTAATAGCTGTGAGGAAAAGGGGCAAAACACACAAATTATTACATGCTTATACTTGAAGCACCAAATTACAGCATAGCCCTGTGAATCTTTCTTGCTAACATAAAAGATTCATGGTCATAGTCAAATTAAAGGTGTGGCCATCCATCACAAGCATCCCCAAAATGGAAATGATCTTATCGGCTGGATTTTGTCATTTATTTTGACCACTTAAAAATCTTTCCCCTCAATTTATAAAAATCACAGTCAACACCAAATGTGTGTTTTATTTCCATACAGTAAATGGATATGCATAAACATCACTTGTAAATTCACTGTACCTGTACTGATCCACCAAGTACTCTGGTGCCTGAGGATAAACCCTACTCCGGGGATATTCCACCGGTATTACTGTGATGTAGTTCTGACTGTTTTCTGCCTGGTGATTGTCCATGCTGTCAGCAGCTGACATAGTAGCCAGACATATAGTCTGAAATCAAACAACCATTCTATTGTGCAAATAATAACTCATTTCAATCACCATGTAGGATTCTTTGATCAAAATTTAGTTATTTAAATTACTCCAAAATTGTCAAAATTAACTATTAATAAAGTCAAATTCTTTATGCAATAACCTGAAAATTTTGTATAAGCAAACATGTGTAAAACCTGTTAACACATTGAGGGCTTTATTCTTCTGGGATGTGGCATCATGTCACTGGGTGATTATGTCCAACATTTTGAGAGAGCATCATGGTCTTCACCTTTAAGGTCAATATGATCCTTTCAAGCCATGCTGTCTCAAACTATCAGGCACTAACATCCAGTGATGTGGGACAACAAGAATGAAGACCTCAAATTCACTGCTGCAAAATCCTAACAACTGACCTGTTACACATTGCATTTATACAAATAACTGCATAACTGGACAAAACCAGAACATCCATTTTTAAACAGTTTTAATTCAACCAAAATTCATAAAAAAATTAATTACACTGCAAGCAACTACTAAAATAAGAACTCTACATGAACTGAGGGTACCTTATGAAACTAAATAATGAGACTAATTCAAAATGTAATGCACCGTCATTTCAGTCCCATGTTGATTAGTGTCTCAACACACTTGGTTCTGCACAGTTTGTGATATTACTTTTGTAAACAGTTATGTACTATACTCAACAGTAAAATGTTCCTTCAATAATTCTGACAACAAAATGAAAACAAAAGCATTAAACAACCCTGGAAGAAATAAAAGTCACACCTTTTTCAACATACAGTAATTTTAGAAGAGGTAAATTAATGTGCTATCATTTATATCAGAAACATAAAATTCAATATTACTTACAATTACAACAGAAGACACACAGTTTCTGTGAACATCATTACCTGAAAACTAAATTATAAACTCAACGAACTTTTTACCATGTGGCTGTACTTTTCTTCAAGGACATTCTCTATTTATGTAGGTACTTTAAGTAGATATTGGTTAGGATGTGCACTTTTGTTTGTCACTAATTTTCAGACTGTAACCTGAGACCTACAGGTATAATATTTATGGCCCATTGTATAATACAAAGTAAAGACCTTTTAAACTTTATTTGCTTTTAGGTAGGTCAATATAAAGTTCCCATTAACACCCAATCTTGCTGTGTGACATGTCTATGTACTTTTTATTTTTCTGATGACTGTTTGGTCACCTAGGAGTAATTCTTTGGCAAACCAGAAGCCACTCCAACATGTGGCTGTACATCAACTGTTATAATACATTATGCGTGTGATATTTGTTACAGTATGCTCTAACAAATACATATTCATTGTGTTTGTAATCTACTAAAAACCAAACTACTATAATCTTAGCAGCTGCATTTCACAGGGAAAGACATTCAGAAGAATGTTATGTTAAATAAACTTTTTTGAGCTTTATGGTTTTTGAGATAATTACATAAAAATACACAGAAATTTAATAATAGTCTTAACTGAATATTCCCATCATACCATATTAAACAGAAAATAAATTCTTTACCAAAATAATACCCAAAGCAGGTTCTAGAATTTAATGTAACAGCACTCTGAAGCAAACATGATACAAGGTACATACACATTTACTTATTTTTAGTGATTGCATCACTGCAAAGTGAACAAGTTTTATCTCAGTAGCTCTTATTTACATGCGTGAGACAAAAATAAAACATAATTTCACTTTCTTAAACACAACTAGAAGAGCACATACATTACATCATCATTCGTAATTCCTTCTGCCAAACAAACCTCTTACACGCAGTGTCTAATTTTACAATTGTGTTAACTCCTGTACAAACTACACATATTAGCAAAACACTTACGATCACATAATCATTTTGAAATTTTCTACTTCTCCTACAAGCTACATGATCTTCAAGAAAGATATGAATATTTTAAATGATATTTAACCTTTTGGCGCTGGAATTATTTTTTTAATTTTAGCACACCCCGTATATAAAATGTGAATAATACAGGAACCAAATAAGTTACAATTATGAAACAAACTGCATTTTGAAGAGAAAAAAACGGAGAGTATATACCATGTTTAAAATATTCAGTACCTATATTTGTTGAATAAATATATAAAATGCAACTTAGAGGTTAGCAGTGCGGTACGACCACTATAGTTGACATTAGGCGTCTAAAGGTTAAACAATCATTCTGTATTGTTGGATTCCTTCTTCACAACTAATGTTGTCAAACTACAATCCCAGCATTACTTAACACAAGTGCACCAATATCAGAACAAACACTTCTACAAAAAAAAAAAAGTGACTACTGAAAGAGTCCTTTTGTGAAGAGCATGTATGTTTAGCATTCCTCAAAGTGCCTGCTTGTAACATCCTTTCTAACTTTCTTTATACCTGCTGAACCTGAAATACATAGTAGTACACAGCTTGAAATTCCCACCAAGGGAAAAAGAACACCGCTGCAGCGTATGTTACGATCAAGTATTAACTCACCACTCATGATGATTCACATGCAAAGACCTGGCATAAAAGAAACTGCATACCAGAAATTTACTCAAACATTTAGATATTACTGTCATAAATATTTTTACTTGTAGATATTGTCCATTGGTCAGAGTTCAAAAGCCAACAGAATGTAAACAGAATAAACACCTTATTATTTGATTAGAAAATAACAATTACTCGACCAAAAAGAACTCTCGACTGCTGATGTTATTATCAGACATTACTACAGCTCACAATGTTGGAAGTACGTCCGATCACATAATGGAGAAGTCTATCCACATGTATGCTATTAATACTATTCAATCCATTTCAATTACATTTATCAAAGGGTCTACATTCAAAGATGTCAGGAAAATGTCATCTGTCATAACCACAGTCCTTCCTTCACGCAACTTTTGTTATGAAGTTGGGTGCACAATAAATATCTCCTGCAACTTTTTCAATGGAGGTTGGAGTGGTTGGGTCATGTGATCAGAATGAATCAAATAAGAATGACTAAAAAAAATTATTTCACATAAGCCAGAAGGTACATGAAATGCAGGAAGGCCCAAACCAAGACTGCTGGGAAAATTGCCCAATAATATACCAGTGTCAAAAGTGAAGAGATGGTGACAAAGGCCAAACAATAAAGAATCAGCATGTATTGTATGGCAGGGCAAAGTTACTGGAGGACCACAAGCCGAGAGACAAGCAACATCTGCATGGAGGTAATAATAGCTCCACTCATTTTGCGTCCTGACATTACATACGACAATGGAGATTAAAGGTATGCAAATTTCATGTGCAATCTCATTACAGGAAAATAGAAAATAATATGTCAAATATGCAGAATAAGTAACAGCAATTCATTTGTAGCTAAGTGATTTTTTATGTGACAATATTCATACTTTGTACTTTTCACTTGTATATTGGTAAGGTGACTAAACCAAGGACCACATGTGGCATATGCAAACAATACATGCATACAAAATATTGGATGGAAGACCTCACAAAAATGGATTGCTTGGGACATCTACAAAATGACTTGAAGATTACAGGTTGACAGGAAATGGGTTAATATGGCTTGAGGTTCAACAGCAGTCTTGTAATATGACAGGGACGATTTTTTTTAATGGGTTCCACAACACGAATGAGAACCAAACATCACAGTGCAATGATGCACAGGCAATATTTCGTCTCTGTGGTCAACCCAATGTATGATGGAGTACATACAGACCTACATGATACTTTTTTTTTTGGTCATGTGGTAAGTAGCTTTTGGGGAACAGAGTATAAGTAATACATAGTCAAAGCATGTTTCTTGGGTACCAATATGGGCCATATTAGATACCACAACATGACCATAACAGCTCCCACTGTAACAGCAGAGGTTAAAACACTGCCTGAAGGCAACTTCTAGGCTGGCCCTGGGTTTTCATGATTTTCCTCAGTCCTAACCAAATTCTAAAATACTTTTCTAATGGTAATGCAAGACCAATACTTTCCAATCATTCTGTCATTTCATGCTTTATAACCTAAACATTTTACACTGTGCCATTCAACAAAAAATAATTAATATTTCTATTGGCTGCAAACTAACTGAACCTCAAGGAAGAATCTGCACCACAAAATCTGACAGATGAACAATCCCTACAACTCAGCATGTAAAACTTCCTAAGTTAAAATGTTACAAATGTATTGCACATCAACACTACATATATTTTCTTTTATTCAAAATACAAACATTATGACAGCACTAACTTTGAGGCTACACTTTAATACTTCATCTTCACAGCACTGGAAGACTATGCTGACAGGCATTTTGCATATAAACAAATTACCGACATCATTTTTAATGTACACATAATGCTAGTCTATAACTTAAAATGCAAAAATTCATAGAAAAAGAGCACCACAATTTCTTTCTAAAATGTACTATTTAGTTACCATTTCCTCTCATTCTACGTTTAGTTTCTGTAAAGTTATGACAATAGCAACCACACAATTTTCATATTAGATCATCAGTCAGGCTCAAGTGTGAAAGTACCTTGTTTAATATAAGTAATTACTGCTGGAAAACAAAAGAAAGTGGTAGTAGCAAAACTAGAAGCAAAAGGAAAGGTTGTTTCCAGCAAACAGTCTCAGTAAGGCATTAAAATAATTATCAGTGATATTGAGACATACAAAAGTGCAAAGAAGCTAATGATTGTTAGAAAAACTCTGATAATAAAGTTATCTAGACTGCAAAACTTGGGAGGATGTTTCAGTGTTGGTAAATATGGCTAACAGACTAAGGGCTGGCTATTAAATAATACTATTTACAAAACTAGAAATAAAGGCTGCATACTGCACAAAACCTTGTACTAGTGGGCACAATTTTCTGGAAAATATAACTCAACAAATAAATATAAATATGAATATACCAAAATACAATGTGTGGCAAATTCAGCTAATAAATCACATGTACACATCTGCACAAAATTATTTGAACTCTTATTGCAAAGCATTTAAATGTGTAACCTAAAACCATGACAACAAAGAAATAAACAACAGAAGTATTTTTAAATTTATGGACATGCCAACATAATCACTTAGAAATAACAGGAAGTATTATGGAAATCAAACTAACTGAAACAGAAAGATATTTCTAACAGAAAATTTCATTTAAAGTTAGATCTCTTTTGCACCACTGTTAACAAATAAAACTTATGTATTATTGCCAGTGGCAGTACACATATACATGTATGTATGTACACACATAAGAGAAAATTCCACATTATCTCACTGAAGACAATATCTCTACAGTCAAAAACTAAGAAATTTAACTTACATTTGGCTCATTTTCCAACATAGTTCACTTCCACAACAATAAACTCTTCACGTCATGACACTTACACAATATTAATTGGCATAAATAATTTCTTATTTGAATTCTTCCACTTCTGGCCTATCTAAACTTGCCACCATGCCTGATGAAGTTTTACAAACAGAACTGTCTATTACATCCAAAGCACTGCAAAATGTAAAACAGGTATGTATTATTTTGACTGCAAACAACAAGGTCACACATGAAAGCTCACCACTCCACAGGATTCTGCCTGTCATGCCACAGATGGACATCAGATGACTCACGGTGAAAACCAACCATGCAACAAGTTCTATTCAACTTTGGGGGTGGGTGGGGGGGGGGGGGGGAAAAATGTTTTTTAAAAAAAAAAAATGCTCACACCCACTTTCCCAAAGGACAATAAAAAAAATAA
>Ga0123354_10004767_pt1 | contig 19376 bp, 6 predicted proteins | sample TergutLab28metaG_2_FD_97872 | JGI IMG/M metagenome (GOLD analysis project Ga0123354, IMG submission 97872) | Labiotermes labralis P4 segment gut microbial communities from Petit-Saut dam, French Guiana - Lab288 P4 | ecosystem: Host-associated > Arthropoda: Insects > Digestive system > Gut ...
GGACGCTTGTGAGTGCGGTAATGAACCTTCGGGTTCCGTGAAATGCGGGGAATTTCTTGACTAGCTGCAAACCAGTTAGCTTCTCAAGAAGGACTCGGCACCATGGAGTAAGTAAGTAAGTAATATAATTATGGAGTTACAGATAGTTTGTGTTTTTACTGTATCGTAAAAACACGCTAAATTCGAGTGCGGTAGGAACATTGCACAGATTAGACGCTGTTGCTAAGATGCGAGGAAGCTACATCTGTCCGAATTATCGGATTTGTGTAGGAGCGAACGCGCAATCTTAGTTGCGTTATGCATAATTTTTTTTAATGGCGAACCATCTGAAACAGCTCGTGTTATCGGCAGCAGTTCGTGAATCACATTTCAAGTATCGCTGCTCCAACCAACTCGGCGAAGAGTTTCTTGGAAGTCTGGCTGCCATATGTTACATACATCTCATTCATAAATGCTGTTTAACCTCACGTAACTGACGTAAACCTCGAGATATAATGTTCTTATCCTTATGTGAGGTTTGGCGTCGTCAAACATAGTGGAAGGCCACAAGCTACGCCAGTACAACTTTACACCGGGTCCAGCCCAAACGGGTGGATTGACACCAAATATGGGCTGTACAAATTGCTTTCTCCTGAGGTGTCACGCCTTGTTAATTTGTGAGTAGGTACCAACGTGTCAGAGGAAGGTAATTTGCGAAACACACTGTATCAGACTCAGAATAAAGAAGCATTCGTAATCAACTCGTGAAAGCCTGAAACCCAAATCGGGGTACACCATGCTTTACCTACAGTCGTGTTCAGTTCGAGATTGAAGAGAACTTCCGGTATATCGATATCTGAAATCGGAACTTCAATATTCTTTCTAATTCTTACGCAGTTTCTAGTGACGCAATTTCAGAATTACGCAATTAATGCAACTTAAACAGTGAAGAGGAAATGAAATAGGCCCAACATTTTTTAAACATGCAGAATTTCTCCTTGCGGAAATGAAAGATCAGTGGGATGAAGGTAGCGGAAGGAAGAATACTGCTGGGCGATAACAGAGGCGGCGGGGCCGTTTAAGCTGTAGCCGATCACGTGTCAGTGTGTTGACATTCGGATTGCAACTCGACTCCCTTATATATACATATGTGTATATATACAGATATATATATATATATATGTGACTGCCTTACATACACGTATACAAGTACATATGGTCTTATGTTTTTTTTTTAATTCCGACTTACGTAATAATCTTCTTGCGCGGTTTGTGCGGGATCGTAACTATTGCTGAGGCCGGAGAGTGTCTGTATCGACATACGTGCCTTAAATGTACTGAAGCTGTAGAAAGTAATCCTGCCGACGGATCATTTCAGCTTCTTTCTCGTGTTCGTTGCTAGCAGATTCCTGTATTCCCTTCCAGTTTCCTCAAAGCTCCGTTCGCACAAATGTTAGCTGTAATAAACACGTCATTTTCTTAGCTAGCGACAAGAAATGCGGCTGGCTGCTAAAGGTCAGCAAGGCCTGGAAGGGATTAAGGACAGTCGACAGAGAGACAGATGGCTGGAGAGCCGGCGGCCGCATCATCCGTGCATGATAATTCTATCCGTGGCCGGATAATCGCTTGCGATCATGGACACGAATTTACACGTGATTTGTTCCATATAGGCCATGTGTTTTCTTTCACGGAATAATTCCATGGATAAACTAAACTCCTTTCTCTCTAGAGTTCTCTGCTTTTTGTAAATTTACTTTTACTTTTACTTCTTCAATCACGCAGTTTTCCATTCAGTCGAACATTAAACTAATTTAATTTACTTATAATTAAATAACTTTCCGATTTTTAATAGGTATACTCTTTTCTCCCGCCTGCTTTTAAATAGGAGGAACTGAACGGGTTCAATGCTCTCTGGGCTTTCCGCGATTACTTCTCTCAACAGACTTATTTTTCCCCCAATGGAGTATAATAACAAGATCACTCACGTCAAGGTGGAAGTAAATATGCTAAGCTTAATTTTTTTTATGACTGATTTCGTGATATGTCTCATACTTCTTCTTCTATTTTTCTTCTTCTTCTTCTTCTTTTTCTTCTTCTGTGTTTGTTATTGCAGCGAAGGTTGTTCACTCATGATGTCGATTTTAAAAATCATGTACCGCGAGGAACCATTAAATATGTTTAAAAAGTGAATGTTTTACATTTATATTCTTGTGCCTTTTTTTTTTTAGAAACATACATTCATAATTTTAATATATTGCATATATTTCACATAAATTCTTTATACATAATATTCGGCAAACCGATTTTGTTAGACCCGGTTCTATATATATTCTGACCAGTATGTGTTAGGTAAAAGAATGACACTTTTCTTTGATAAAAACTAAATAACCAGCTTTTGTGTTACAATGAAGAGTATGTTTCACTTTGCACAACATTTAACAAATTCACAGAGAAATATCGAAGTTATGAGAGGATTGGAAAGTTTTTGGGACGGCAACTATGCTACACTTTTGAGCTATTCTTCTGCGAGGCGTTATGAAAGTTCAAAATTAAATCCCATTAATCCAAAACCGGCTGCGAAGATAAGGACTGTCATCTGAAACAGTCCACATCTCTTTCCATACATTTAGATGTAATGTTAGCTACGGCATTTAATTCCAACAGGCCATCCATGGAGCCTTACAGACAGTAAAATAACATAGTCTTTGAGCCGTACGTAAATAACATACTGATGACAAGAATGCAATAAATGGTTTTAAGCTCTGTGGGAAATTTGTTCTGTAATATAAGAGAATAAGATAAAGTGATCCCGTTATAGGCCCGGTGTGGCCCAGAGGGTGGGTAGAGGTATAGCTCTACTCTTCCATGACTGCAGCATTAGAAGGGGGTGAGTCGTCAGCAGCACGCCCCGGCCGCACTTCACCCCCGGAAAAGACCCGGTACCCATTGTACAGGAAGCTGGGTGGGCCCCAGGCCCGGTCTAGACGGGCGGAAAACCTCGTCCCCACCGGGATTAGATCCCGGACCGTCCAGCCCGTAGTCAGTCGCTATATCGACTGAGTTACCCGGAATATAAGAGGGTGCCCAGTCGAAATCATATGGACGGTTTCGGGCAGGACATACTGAGCCTTTCAAAAGTCAGTGATAACTATATACCAGCTTCTGTAAACTTACATGAATATAGTTTGCCTCGCAGTGCACTTATGTGTTTCTTATGCGTCTCAAATTTTACAGAGATTATTTCCCTAACAACATGAATTGGCTGGCCTAGGCGGAAAATTTCCTATGATGTAAGAATTGATTTTTTATAATTTAAATGAAAATCAGTCCCCAGATAATTAATTAGACAAGTAAGATTAACCCTTTAAGAACGAAGCCCAGAGTTCTTTATTTAAAGACCAAGTTCGTACAGCGCAGTTAACATTTTTCATCTCGGTTATAAAAACTAATCAATTTATGTTGTATGGGGGTAAAATTCTGTTTGTTCTGAGGTAAATACAAACCATACACATGCATTGTGGCTGAATGTAAAATTCTTGAATGTTAAACCTGTTGGTGCATCACACAAACAGTAGGCTTTAAAAGGCAAACTATCTTCAAAATTGTAGTTAGGCCAAATGTTCTAAAGTAATTACCGGCTGCCTGTTAGAATAACACAAAGTAATATGGTAAGGAAGTGCCTTACATGTAGTACATCAACTTCTCACCAACTATCTTAGCGACTTATTAAGCTTGCCTAAGACCCTTTTATACTGTACATGAAATTTCAGCACGTATTTGATAGAATGTAACGCGTGGTGAGAAGACCGTGTATCTCCATCGTGTTCAGTGGGAGAAAAACGCACATTACCGAATTTTAACTGTGTGGGAAAACCATCAGGAAAACCCACTAAATTAATTGATGGACATATTTAAATTGTATTTAAGGTGTAAATGGCCAACAAGTTACGAAAAATCCCTCGTATGTACTTTCACCAAACTCTTCACAGCCATTTATTATATACACGAATAGTGCGTAAATGGTCTGATCTAAAATACTCTTTTTGGTACATAAACATAGTTGAACATAATATTTGCGAGACAATTTTTAATTAAAGTCTCCCATATGGAAATTGAACAAAATCTGTGCAGTGCCTTCTGTTATAGTGCACAATTCTGTTTTTCCATTTATGCATTAATAAGGCTGAAAATTGAATTTCCTGGAAGCTTTCGTATGAAATCCTCCTGTAAAATTTTAACAAATCTTAGTGATTTGGGGGTTCACACTAGGTCACAGGCGGGTATGAGATCAGCGTATGACTTTCCCTGTTTTTTGGAATGCCGCATCACATGAACGAACAATGACTGGCGATTGTTCTACATAACTTGTTCTAAACACTCGAAATGTGTGAAGAGTGTGCATGTCTCAAGCAAGCTGTAATTCAGCTTCTAATCGTGGACTTTTCTCTGCTCTCCAGCTAATACGTGGTATTATGTAAGCGTGCGCTACCAACTTACATTACTATCAGCTTACGGCCTAACACTCTGTGGGTTTACTGCTTAGCTAGAGTAACTAAGAGATCTGATAGTTTTTCGCTCACTGCTAAATGTTCCGATCTTTTTGACAAGCTGTTTTATTTTTCCACGTTAGCCCAACCCTGTCAGTCAGAATACGCACATTTAATTTCGATGTGTAGTGCCCAGCAGTTAAGTAAAATTGCGTGTCAGATGAAGGCACCGAGTTTCTACTCTGAGATGAAGCTTAAAAATTAAGGTGCAATTTGTAAACATGGCGTGGTTTGTGACTCAATTTGTAGAGACCTATTACATATACTCTGCTATGTATTGACAGGGCTCCAGTGATCCCAGTGGCCGCTCGCTTGCCTGAGTTGCGGTTTCGAATCCCACTGGGTCATGAATGTCTCTTGTGAGCGTTGTGTTGTCAGAGGTCTCTGCGTAAGGCAGACAACTCGTCCAGAGGAGCCCTACAGAGTTTGGCTTGTCTGACTATGATCACGAAACCTCAATAATAAGGAGCCCTGGCCCACTATGGACTGTTGTGCCACAAAATAAAGAATTATTTCATTATTTAATCATAAAAAATGGAGTGAAGTCACTTTTTGCTTGTTTTTAGCCTTTTGTTTTAAATACGACAAAAATATAACCTCACAGAAATTTCTACATATACTTTTACAAGTTTTGTTGCCGTACATTATTTTAGCACATTGAATTAAGAACTGCTTCTATATATCCTGCTTCACATTTTCGCGTATGCGTGTTGTTGTTATTAGGTGCAGAAAATTACAAATTTTGGCCTCGGAATGTATGACAATAGCATATCATTATAGTTGTGTCAAATTCTGTCAAATGAATACAAATTAAAATTTGTACAAGACACAAACTCCCTGAGCATGGCCATCTCAAGATCCGTAGATCTTTTCGATTTAGGAATGAAAATAGAAGGAAAACATAATGAACTCTCTTGTGCAGTGTCTGATTTCATCTCCTAATATAGTATTCTATCCCGCATTGAAGTTTAGAACGTTTATCAGCACGGTTAAAGAAACTGATTACTCTGATGTATGATACAGTCTAAAATACTTTTATTCCACGTCTGTACTTTTTGATTTGTGGTTCTCATTAGAATTGGAATTTGAATCACGTATTGGAACATGGCTCAAGTTTCTCCAGTAAACCATTTCATTATAATTCTGTGTTCGTAACTGAAGAACGAATTTTGGAGCCTCATGACGTCTATGTGGCAAGATGCCTTAATGCAGCAGGAATTCTGCATACAAGGTCTGCATATTTGCATCTACAATAGCGGGATTAAGAGACTTCTTTACCCAAGTAATTCCAAAAATTCTTCCATACTTTACTGTTCATTGTTTGAGGTTCAGGTGACTGTGCATCGCGATAAATTCTTGTAATAAACCAACTAGATGCACTAATTTCTCAAATTTATTTTTTGAATAAAACGTACATGTTTCGGACAGTTCCTCTGTCCATCATCAGGAGTTTTTCACTGTACATATACCATTGCTGCATGTACAGTGAAAAACTCCTGATGATGGACAGAGGAACTGTCCGAAACATGCAAGTTTTATTCAAAAAATAAATTTGAGAAATTAGTGCATCTAGTTGGTTTTATTATAAGTATTCATTATTTACCTAATAATAAGCAACTGAAATTTCAAAAGGAAAATTTGATAAATTTTAATATTTTTTAAAAAATGATGAGATAGTAGTTCCTTTATTCTACACGTGTGCATTGTAATCTTTAAGAAATATTATGGGACCATATATTCTCTGAATGGACACGCCATGGACCTGAAAAGTTACTGAAAGGCAGCTTATTACCATAAGTGGAGCTACTAACATGTTATCACTGTTGGCTAAAGTGGAGGTTACAATATCGACAAAGTGTACAGAAATCTCGACTGCTTCACAGCGACTATCGTTTCTGCACTCACTCACCTGTCGCACTTGCCTATCTGTAGCAGCAGCTTGCTGCGTGTCCAAGTAAAAGGACAGACTTTCAACTCGTGGTATTATAGGTAGGTCTGGAACCCAGACTGTTAAAGGGTGTTATGCTTCTGCTACAGCAAGTCTATCTAACAACCGAGACTCTGACAGCAGTCCTGATGAAGATCTTCATCTTTTTGTGTATTACGCTGTATAGTGATGTATGGGTATCAACGTGTTAGAAGAGCTTGCTGCCTCCAAATTCAGAGTAGATTTCTGAAGACAGATTCAGTAAAGGACACCAAAACGTTGGTATTTCTATACCACTCTACAACGCGTAATATCCGAGAAAACCAAAGTTTTCATTAGGTTTTTTTTATATTGTTGATTGTGATTTCTATGTGGCATAAATCCTAATTCTGTTTAGGAGAAATGAGATTTTAATAAGGAAACTTTTTCATTTTGTGGTACGAATATTATGTAGTGTTTCTCTTTTAAGTTTTGTATTTAACATTTATTTTTTGCTTTCGTTTTTCTTCTCCAAATACCGGGTCTCCTTTAGTGTTAGCACTTATTTCATTTTTATTTTATTGTTTTTACTTGTATTTGGCAGTATTTTTGTCGAACTCTCTAGAAAATTGTTTATAGCCTACTTTTATCCATATAGGCTTACTACACGGATTGCAGCCGAAATGCTTCGACAAACTTCAGGAATAAATTCCCCCACAACAAAAGCGAAGAATAATGTTCATATTGTATATTTCCGCGAACACATAGTTTGCAGGGTACAGCCCCCCACGTTAGCCTGATCTCAACCCTTTTGACTTCTGTGGGGCACTAAAGAACCCTAGCGTATTGAAGTCCGATTTTTTAAGAAACACGTTACCACAGATTTTGTGTGCCTGTCAACACATTCGCAGCAGCTTTGGACTTCTGAAATTGCGCGATAATGATTAGACGTGTCCGTGTGTACATTGATTCAGGTGTAGACGACATTTTGAGTATTTACTGTTAATTTTGACTTGATACGAACTGAATATATCTTAAACTGGGAAAATGTATTGTAAAAGCGCTATGTCAGCTGTAATTAAAATATAACGTATTTATTCTTACTGTAACTTTCCAATTAAACTAAAAACAACCACCCATTTCCGGACTTATATTCGTATGGCAGTTTTCTTCGTTACGAAGTAAAGAACTCAATCTTGAAATATGTCCAGGAAATTTATACACACTCTTTATAATTACTTTGTTTTATATTCTAATGTAGGTTCTGCGGATGGTATTGCTTACTTGAATATTTATTATGTAGCGTCATTACGTCGACTGGGTGTAATAGACTGCGCAGTTGAACACCATTAATTGTACTCTGTATGTTAAGTACTCTACAGAAATCTGTCCATTTCATCTCCTATTTCTTTGAAGGCAGCAGTGTCATTTACGATTTTGATACAATATATTTTATATACATGGGTCCGTGGTTCGTGAATCGAATTTAATAATTGTCCAACAAGATGCTACTTATTCAGTTTATTACATTTCTGTAAGCAACTCTACGTGTTTCTGGTGTTGACACCCATTATCAGGAGCTCGTACAACTGTAATTACAGCTTCTGTTATAGATTAACCGGATCTACTACTATCCGCTTTCGAGAGCGGATAGTAGTAGATCCGGTTAATCAATACCAAAAACTGTAATTACAGTTGTACGAGCTCCTGATAATGGGTGTCAACACCCGAAACATGTAGAGCTGCCTACAGAAATGTAATAAACTGAATAAGTCGCATCTTTTTGGACAGTTATTAAATTTGATACAATATCTTTATCCTCAGAGACAGAAACCTACCTCCACATATATGTCCTTTTAATTTCGTTTGTGTCCTTTTAGATATTGGAATCTGTCAACATTTTTCGTGAAAAAAATTCAGCGAATAAAAGCACTAACATGTGGAACGCTGCATTAAGTAAAGTGTTTATATCTGAAGAGTGCTTTTAAGAACTTGTCAATAAATCCCTGAAGTACATTCCATGAACATCTCCAAGTTAAGTGCATTATTGTGAAAGCAATTAGGCCTATGTTGAAAGCTAAGACAAATGACTTGTCAGATTTTCTTTTGTGCTTGTCGCCAATCGCCTGTCAATATTTAAGTTCGACACAGTGCCATGAATGATCACACTCAATATAGTGACCTTGCAGTCTAAACTGTCAGTCGCTGGGTTAATAGAGTCACAGTCTTATTAACCTTTCAACTCTTCCTTTTTGGAACAGAAAGAAGTGTCTGCACTTACGAGCACTACCATTTGTAGGTTCTACTAATCACAAATAAGTTCTCCTTTGTTTTCTCACGAGAATAATAGTATAGTTGCTGGAACAGAGAAAAAAATTGTCTGATGAGTAAGGAATAAATTGTTGAACATCCGTTAAACAGACTAAAATTTTGCATAAAACTCTCGAAATATTAACTCCAGTTGCCGGATTCAATTCGATGAAAAATACATTATGTTTCATATGCCCTATTTGCGAGTTGGTGAGCCAGAATAATTCCATGTGTCTAATTACTGCACCATGGACGAGGGGAGAATCAGGTTGCAATTCGAGGCGGGGCAATTATGTTGCTCTACACAATTCTGGTATTCAGAGTAAGCAGCCTGCAGTTGAAACGAAACAGGGACTGATTTTTCGGAGATGGAGCGGTCAAGAGCGTGAAACTGACCAATCATCTCCAGTTACTGCAGAGGTTAAATTGCTTGTACCTCTCCTCTAGGCATGTCCACTTTCCATTTGTTTTATGACTGAGTACTTCAGGAAGCACCAGCCCAATGGCACCTTCTCGTTTACAGCTGCTGTTTCACTAACATGACATGTTGCTCACCTGTTGAAGATGTAAACCTTTTGTTATGAAGTTATGGACAATGCAGATAGGCCTAAATATTTTAGAAGGTTTTAAATTACGTTTATTTTATTTTATTTTACTTGTTAAATATAAATTTTATGTTTTGTTTACCGTGCATTTAGATATAATCGTGTAAAAAAAACCAACTTGATGCACAACTTATTCTTAGTATGTTTCGTCAACTTCTACATGTTTCGGGCGTATCTAGATGACCGTCTGTTGTCCATCCAGGACAACAGACAGTCATATAAAAAGAATAATAAGTACCAGATGTTGTACACATACGGTTGTACCTCCTGATGATGGGCCTAAATATGCCCGAAACATGTAGAGGTTGACGAAATATACTAAGAATAAGTTGTGCATCAAGTTGGTTTTTCTTTACACGATTGTTAAATACACTCAAAAAAGAAAATGATATTAAATGTATTTGGAGGACTTAATTAAATGAAAATTAAGGCGAAGTATAGAAGAGTTAAGATTCTGGCCATTTTATACCACGAAGAATATTTCTCAGTGGTCATTGAATAGGAGGCTTATTGTGCCGCAGTATCCATCATGTAGAATTAAATTTGTACAGTTTTCTTTACTCTTGAATATAAATTTTTTCCAGTTGAAACGCGTCATAAGCAGATAGGCGAGTCGAACTGCAGTGAATCGTGCAGACTATGAGTAGAAATACGCATTTTTTTCAGACGCTAAGAAAGTAAGGAAATTAGCGACATTACTTTCAATATTAATTTACTGGATTCGGAAATCTCCGGCTTGAATCGTGGATTTCGTTGGAAATAGTTTGGCTAAAAGTGTATCACGAACTGACGTAGAGCCTTCAAGCACATGATTGGGCACCCTGTAACAAGCGTTCGATCTCGTAGACTTCTTAAATCGACACTTCGTTCTCGTCTGGTTGTTGCTCATTCGATGCGGCTTACAATTTGCTGTTGATACAGTATCGTTACATAAGCTTATGTCGGTAATTGGAAATATTTGTTATTAAAGGTGGACCTGAATTCCCGTTGCCACGTGTTATGAGTCCCTATTTTATATACTTTTTTGTAGGTATTTTCTTCCTTGGTACATTTGTTTTACCCTTTATTTTACTACTTTCTTTGTTTATTTGTCCCTTTCTGTCACCACCTTTTCTCCCTTGTCCTGTTGACTTAACACAGCACAGACTTCTATTTCAGATTCATTTTCTAGACTTGACGGCAATAGTAGGCCTAGGCCTCCTCATTGATGAGGCTTCACGATCACACAAAACGACGCACCACACTCGGTAGGACTCCTCTAGACGAGTGATCAGTCCGAAGCAGAACCTCTACCTGACAACACACAACACTCAAACAGACAGACATCCATGTCCCTGGCGGGATTCGAACCCACAATCCCAGCAAGAGAGTGGCCACAAACCCACGTCTTAGACGGCGAGGCCGCTGGGATCGTCGGTAGGCTTATTTCGGTTAAACCCCTGAAATATTCCGTTGGTCCATCTATGAGGTCTGGTTCACAGTAATTCCTCATTTTGCGTTGGTTAGCTACTTGAAACTTGCAACATATTATGATAAAACGTGCGAAGGATCACTTCTTCCCCAAAGGACTTAATTAAATATAATTCAAATGGCAATAATCCAAGTCTTGGCAATGTCTGTCGAACCTGTGGCAACCAAAATTTGTCAGCAGTAAAACAAATCTCATTGTTTCCGGCACCGATACTGCAGTATGGCCAGCCACAAACGACAGTGTAACTATAGGAAATGTTGGCTACAGAGGTATGCATGTCCCTAGCGAGAATCAAACCTGCGATGCCAATATCCGATACACCTAAGAATGTAAGTGACTCAGTGCCTTACATCTGAGGGCTGGATTCTGCTCCCTCCCACATAGTTGCCAGAGAATTCCATTCACTTAAGGTGTGAGGTATGCGCCTGCAGAGTTTGGAATGTTGTTTGATGATTAATTATTCGAATTCCCACAAGATACTTCGGCGAAAGTGTACACATGTTTTTGCTTCAGTGGTCGCCACTGGCATTCTTCCACATTGCCAGCAGGCAGACAGGCGCACTGGCACACAGCTGCCTATCATCTGGCACCGCAGTAGTCGCTGCTGCTGGTCCAAATCTTGGAGCTGGCGTCATGCCATTCATGTTTATTCCATCTTCTGTGGCAATGTTACGTAACATTAAGAAATTATTAAGAAAGTCGTTAGGCATACGTGCGCCCGTTCTCTCAACATCAGCTGAAAATTTTGATAAAACATTTACACAGGACAACATAGAATTTTATATAATTGTTGGAAGGTAGCAAGTATGAACAGTTTGTACAACTTTCTTTTACGGATTCTGTACGTTACTAAATCCAACGTATTTGTGAAACAAGGCTAGTAAACTGTTCTTTTGCGGCTAAAATTCTTGGTAATAAAAAGACTAACTCAGGAAGTGTGTAATAAAAAATCTAAATAACAGTGACTTAAATTATTTGTGACCTAACGCGTAGTATACAATGCAACTTTCATTTTATATTATGCATTCCATTACTTACAGCCTTTGTGTGTCCGTGAATGTATGTCGCAGTTGATAATCTTTATTAATCTGTGAAGTCTAAGGAGATAAAATATAATCGTACTAAATTAGTGCTAATTTTACAATGTGTCTCTTACATACCACAAGTGCAACAAAAACGTTAAGTTACCTGTTTTATTGAAGTTAAATCTTTGTGCACTGTAAAGGACTTGTTAGGGCTTCGGAATGCACAATCCACAGCCGCAATATACCTCATCTTCTAGCGGCACCGATAGGCTGCGTGGTATTCATGTGTCTTGCGATGGATACAAATGTACATCTACGACCATAAATAGAAGACACAGTATAAACTCGCTTTACGGAAGCAATTATATGACAACAGTCGTAAATAAGCAGACACAAGCACTGACTTGCAGTAAGAATGACACTTGTTTGGAATGTTTATAAAAAGTTCCCTTACTCTCCGAATAAATTATGTTGTTTGGTTTGTTTTTGTTCTGAATCAGTTCGGATGTTTTAACCTTTTAGATATTCCATGCTTATCCTTATATGACGTTCGAAGCTTCAAAATAACTCTGCCTAAAAGGGATAAAACAGCTGAAAATACAGACGCGCCGAGCAGGATTTGAACTCATGATAACACCCTTCGAAAGATCCAGGAAGTCGCTGTGATTATATGCAGAGTGTATTTAAAAATTCTAGGACAAACTTCAGAGGTGAGTTTTCTACACTCAAAAAAAATCCGCAAACAGTTGTCGAGGTTCAACCCAACAACATGTTGATTTCAGTCCTTTAGAGCGTCTGAAGGTACACTTAAAAACCCCTAGCTTATTCAGATTCAATTGAAAATCAAGAGAAGCTTCGCCATTGCTGTTTGTGTGCCTGTCGAACGATTCCAACTTTCCCGACCTCTTTGCAGTTGTGCCATACGCAATGGTCAGACGCGTCCATGTGTGCATTGATTGACGTGGACGATATTTTGAGCGTTTGTTGTGAGAAATTTGACGTCATAAACGATAAGAATAGAACATTTATTAAACTGGGAACATGTAATTGTATTATGTCATATTTACGTAAAATATTACCTAGTCAATGTATTTTTTGTTGAATAAAATATTTCAGTTCAACTCACAGACCATTCATTTCCGAAATATACATTTATGTGAACTTTATCCTTCGTTGTGATGAGAAGAAATCTCTCTTTCATTTTGTCCAAGAATTTTACAAGCAGCCTGTAAGCAAATTATCTACTCTAATAGCATTCTAGGCACTCCTTTGTTGTGGACACAAAAATCTTTAGTGCTTAACAAAGTAACTCCTGATGAGAACTGTAGCTTCAGCGCAGTTTGAAACGTAAAGTTCCCTTATCTTCACAAGTGACGGACTTGAATCTTACTTGTGACCAAAAAGCAACAAAGTGAAATTTATTCTTTAAATTATACCTAATAAGTTAATCGTCACACATTGATTCCAAAAAAAGCTGATTAAGATTACTTTGGTGCTTCTGCGTAACCAATAGCGACCACAAACTTCGTCATGTCTGCCCCTCCCCGTTCCGTCCGCCAGCATGAAATAAAGCAACTACTACCGGAAGGATATATATATATATACTCGTATATGTTGGATTTGTAACAAAACTTGCCGACACATTCTGATTTTCTTTAACGATCAGACGAACGTAACATTCCTACATGAGGTCCTATGTACATATATATTGTAAAGAAGAAACACTAGTTCTCTGTGAAGTACGCGCTGAAGCCTCAATATGTTATATAACGACGCACTCTAACAAAAAAATATATTTTATGTTATACATTTTTTTAAAAAAAATAGATTCCAATAATTCTGCTTGTTGCCCACACTGATTTGAAGAAATGTAATAATAATAAGAAGAAATTTCATCCCAGGGATTGTGTCGATAAACGTTGTTGAAAAGTTGTACAAAGTTCATCCATCTCATAAACTGTGAAACCAATATGTATGTTTTAAACTCATGGTTCCGTGCATCTTAATTCAGAGTTAATAAAAATCCAACCAGATGCAACAGTATGCAGATATTTATTTACTGCAGAGTCACTCTACATGTTTCGGGTGTCACAGCACCCATCATCAGGAGTACTAAAAACTGTAATCGCAACCTCCGTTACAGGTCATAATACTGGTACAACTACTTCCCTCCAACATGGCCTGATCGGGCCCGATCAGGCCAGGTAGAAGAGATGCAAGAAGGAAACACCAGCCCATTGAAGACGTGTGTTCAGCTAAATTGTTCAGAATCTCGTACGTCGCAGTAAAAAAAAACCCCTTATACTTCCTATGAACCAATCGGTTATTGGCCTATTAGGCCTATCGGTTCGCGGACTAGTCCACGTTTATTCTAGGAACGGTTAACATGCTTCCTGAACTGTTACTTTCATAGACAGCTATTTGAATTTTAAATGTCGCTAGAAACGTACGCCGTGACACACTACGTGGCAGACACAAACTGAAGTCTCATGAATACAGATATATAAAAGGGATGCAGGCCCATTTTTTGTCACAAAGCATTCATCAAATCACTAACGTTAATAGAATGTTAAAATTTCAACTCATAGTCTTTGTATGCTAGAATATAAAATCTTTTATAAAGAATAAAGGAGTGGCTGCAAGATAAGTTGCGTTCTTTCGACATATGTGCTGGAATCCTGTTTCTGCCATTACCCTATGCTCTTTATCTATAGGACAGTATTCAGATTCAATATCCAAATATGTTACCCCGTTCACTTTAAGAGCCGCAAAAGGGAGACGTAAGACACAAGGGTATTTTAATTCCAAGTTCAAAAGCATATTTCTTTATACTCTAAAGTAACAACAAACTGATTAGGAATTAGTTTTAATATTATTCTAATTTTTTAATCGTCGTATGTTTAAGTGCCATTTTCTAAGCCACTAAATGCTTTTAGATGGCATCGGTTTCGAAGTTATGCACTGGAACTTCCTTGTCGATTCTAATTTTTCCCCCTGTGAATCCTGCATATTCTCCGAAGTTAAAGTATATCATTTATCTGGAATGGTAACTTTCCTCCTACGTAACTTTGAATATTAAATTTCAGCCTTTTCAACATCTTTCACCTCCGAGAAACATGATTTAAATTTCTCAGCCTAATTTTGTTTTATGACACCTTTCAAGACTGTGAATAAATACCAAGAATGTTTATATTATTGTGCTTGGAAGCTTTGGCAGAAATGTCTTTCAAGAGTGTAATAGTGCTTAAACAGAACGGCTTTCTTATACAATGACGAAAGTTTTGGAAAACTACAGAACAATATAGGCCTATACCTTCATTTCCCTGAACATCAATGGAAAGCGAATAAAATCATTCTCTTAACAGTTGAACAGCTATAAAATATTGACCGAATTTGTAACGGTTTCGTTGCCTAGAAACTTTAATAAATAAGCACCAATCATTTTAAATACCAAGTGAATCCAAAAAATTCAAAATTCATTTCCCACTTCCTACAAAACCGTCTTCAATTCAACAAACAATCGTCTAAGAATAAAGGACAGTAGTTCTTCATTCTTGGACGAAATCCATAAGTCCTGTCGGCACTGTTGGGTAGAGTATATAATTGTTTCTTGATAGAATGTGTAGTACAAGTAGTCATCGGTTTTATTTAATGGCCGAAAAGAACTGTGAAAAAGGCTTTCTCAGATTTTGTGTTTGACTTGTCCTCCAGACCGGCTCCGGGCTCAACCAACCTCCTGGGTAGCGGGGACTCTTTTTCCCCAGCTCGAAAGCGGCCGACGGGCTAAACTCACCATTCATCCCCATATAGTGTCTAGTTTAGGAATGATACTAACTGTACTTCCACTCCCGCCACACGCTGCCATGCATTGCGCAGGACAATTTTGCCTTACCAATTTGACTTCAGATTTTGCTGTCCTATAAAGCTGGTTTCAGATAATTTTAAAGATAGTGGTAATTGCGCCTAGTAAAACACTGAGCTTGTAATTTGCCATCTAATTAGTTTTAACATAATTCTTCCGTTTTTATCATATGTCAAATTGCCACTTTCCACTCCATTAACTCTCGTTCCAATATCTCAGAAGAGTTTCTTGACGTCCTTGACGGACAAAATAGACTTGTTTTCTTGTGTGAGACTTGGAAGGCTTTTATTGACAGCATTCGTAATGTCTTATAGTATCGTACTGTGCAGCCAAACAATGATCGCACATGTCATGTTTGTTGTCTCGTTGTGTGTTTAACAGCAATATCCATACCGCTGAGCGTTATAATGCCGATCGACTGTTGTGGCTAAGTGGATAGAAATACTGCTTTGGGTTATCTTTTTTTTTTTCGATCCGTGACATGAAAAGCGGCTATATCGGGGAAGATTTCCATAGTTCTTCTCAATCACCCAACAAGAACTTTGGGATACTTTCCTGAAATAAGCTACGAATATTTTCTTCAAAGGCGCCTCTTTTCATCATTCACAATGTTCTTCTCGTTTGGGTCCTTAAAACATGCGCAGATGGAAATCAGTTTATTAACACATGAACGAAATATTTAGTCGATAAATGTAATAGATTTTCACGAGTGGTGAGTAGGCAGGCCGTATATATATATATATAACATTATATTAATAGGTTCGAATTCTCAAACCAATGCATCTCTCAAGTTTTCCTTCTGTCTTCGCTATCAGCCTCATGATGGCTGTTCATTGTAGCCGCAACATGTAGCTGAGGTTTCCTTGAGAAATAAATAGTTGTTTGAATGGAAGCATCACGAAGTGCTTATAAACGTAATATAATGTTAAGAAGTGTACGTTAGCACAACCACTTTATTACTCAAGGCATTTACATAGACCACAGCATCTCTGGACTTTTGTTCGTAAGTTCTTATATAGGTAGATGCATTTGGCTTGACTAGCCGCAAATTCGAATGGAAGCAACACGAAGTGCTTGTAAACGTAATATAATATTAAAGAGTGTACGTCGTCACAACCACTTTATTACTCAAGGCATTTACATGCCTTGAGTAATAAAGTGGTTGTGACGACGTGCAGTGTTTAATATTATATTACATAAATAGTTGTGTTTACACTGCATATTTTGTAGTTTTAATTATACAAACAAGTTATCTTGTTTTCCTTCTCTGTATCGGCAATGTGTCGTGTTTTGCTGAAGGGAATAAACTCCGGAAAATTTCTGTCGTGCCTTATTCTTGGATGAAACCGGGCACTTTCAGAATCAAATCAGAAGTGTTTACCGCTGCACCAAGAGTGATAGTAATTGCTGAAGTTATTTAGCGACGCTCTGTAACTGCGTAGGTGATGTCGAGTGGGATAGGATTGGAAGCTGATCATAAATATGGACCAGGTAGAAGATTCCAAACGGCAGTTTTTTAATTATTTCGGTCTACTATTTCGTCATTTGCCTGCAGATTAGTAAAATAGCAAAGTCCTTAGATTAACCAGTAATGCGATTGTATTCGTAACTGACACGACTCCAATGCAAGTGACTCTGTTATTTTTGTAATAAAGCCTTACTGTCTTGTTCGTTTTTGTATTCTTATTGTCCTAAATAAACTCTCCATTTTTCGAATTGTATTACCTGACGCAATGGTTCTGATTACGTTAATCAATAATTTTAAGTTCTTTTCCAAGTAGGAATGATAATTTATTTCGCTCGGCGACGAATTCCCCAGTTATAATCCTAGTAATTAACCAACTTGATGCACAAAATCTTGTTTTATAATAAGTTTATTAAATGCCTCTACATGTTTCGAGCACTATGTGCTCATTATCAGGTCAAAATTGTATTATACAGCATCTGGTTCAAGTGACGGTCACCTACAGGTGTGATTATACCAGATTCTGTATAATACAATTTTGACCTCGTGATGATGAGCACATGGTGCTCGAAACATGTAGAGGCATTTAATAAACTTATTATAAAACAAGATTGTGTGCATCAAGTTCGTTAATTACTAGGATTACACCGAGATTCACGGTCAGCAAAACATAAAAGAATCCCCAGATATAGTCACAGTTTTTTGCAGATTCTTTAATAAATTAATTGTACGTCACACCAACTAGTTTTGAACACCCATCTTACATTCTGTGAATATAACACATTTTTCGGTGTTATGACAAGTGATGTGGTAAGTGTATAAGCCACGCAGCTTTATGTAGTTAATCTAATCCGATGGGTACAGAAGTCAAACTGTTACTAGTCGGGGTGCTGGAAATGTTGTTTGAATTAAAATTCCTGAAAGGAAGATTGGTAAGCAACGCGTTCATTTCCATGGAACTTTGTAGTTCAGCTGTTCATGCCCAATTAGTGCCAACCGTGAATGGAATCATACTTGACGGACCGTACTAAAGCTGGAGACGTGTAACATGAAATCTGTATTGATACATGGAATCTTGCTCATCTGCAATAAAAACGGTGAACGAAAAATATAATTTGTCCAGACACTGTGACGATGTATGTTGTTCTTCGGCGTTGCATTGAGATAACACAATACAACTTTCGTAGCGGTGGCTTTTGATATATAGTATAAAGAATTATGCAGCGCTCTGTGTCAGGTAACTTGCCCAATTAACTTTCAAAGCACGTTGGTTACGACACCTTGCGTCAGCAACAACATTAAATACCTTTGCATTTCTTCCACACAATCTATTTTTGCTTGTTTGTCTTATTCACGCAATAAACAGCGAATGTTTGCTTGAAAACAGCGCTAAGTAATTTATCGTTGTAATGGAGACACAGTGTTTTGTGTGGCATAAGAAGTTCTAAATATTTTGTGGATGAATTTCAGTCTTCCGAGAGTTAATCTTCAGTCGAGTGTCGCAATTTATTGGCCATTTACAGCAGTTTGTAAACAGGTTTCTTGTGACTGCTCAACAAAAGGCAGACGATTTGTTTGCTGTTGTCCTACATTTTTTTTTAAATCTACCTTCAGAGACATTATGTAGGTAAGAATGACATATGTCATCTAAACAGGGCAGCTGTTACTCTGACAAGGTAATCGTCCTTTAAAAGTACCCGGTTCGAATCCTCTACAGGAAAAATAAATCCTTCCTGGAATTCCTATTGGTAAATTCTGGAATATTTGTTTGAAACAGCCTTCGACAAATGTCTTCAACAGGTGTATAGTGCACACTTGTACGTTTCTGCGTAACTTCGAGATGTGACGCAGCAACGTAGTACTAGCATCACAAATCAAACATAAACTTCAGAAGTTGAACTAATACTGTAGTATACGGAGAAGAGAATTTCGACCCTTAAATCTAAAGAGATGAAATTTTTGAGACACTTACTTGGACTAACAAAACTAGATAAAGAAAAGAATCAATGTATTAGGCAAAAAAACGAGAGCACAGAACATAGTAAAGGAAATAAAACAGTACCAGAAAAAGTGGCTACAACATGTACAGAGGATGGACACAAACAGAATACCAAAACAAGCACTACAATATAAACCAAAAGGACGAAGGAACATAGGACGACCGAGGAAGAGATGGAGGGACCAACTTCATCTTGAGGATCAAGGA
>Ga0123354_10004768_pt1 | contig 19375 bp, 26 predicted proteins | sample TergutLab28metaG_2_FD_97872 | JGI IMG/M metagenome (GOLD analysis project Ga0123354, IMG submission 97872) | Labiotermes labralis P4 segment gut microbial communities from Petit-Saut dam, French Guiana - Lab288 P4 | ecosystem: Host-associated > Arthropoda: Insects > Digestive system > Gut ...
ATTGGAAAGGATTATTAACGAAGGTTCTGGCGGCTTGATTTGTATAATATTATAAATTAAATAAAAAAGGTGTCTATTGGAGACTTGAACTGTCTGATTGGGGACTAATTCAAATGAAACTATATTGTCTTATTTGAGTCATCCTCAATCAGACATTTTTTATGCGATTGTTTGAATGTTACTGTTTAACACTTTTCAGCAAAGTAGCCTCTGAAGTATAGTATAGCTTTTAAAAAGGTGAACGACAGCCCTTTGAGGCCCATGGAGTCTCCGGAGGCTTGGAGGAGCCTTTTTAAAAGCTATACTATACTCCAGAGGCGGAAATTTTAGGCTAAAGTGTTAAATAGTAACGTCTGAATTTATTTTAGTTTATGTTTTCTTGCATAGGAAGATATTTTGTGATAAGATAATTTCAAAATATAAAATATAGGAGATTGTAAAATGGAAGAACTAACAATGAGCATTAATACAAAATTAGAAGTTGCTGTAGAAATATTGGCTGCTAAAATAGCCATTGTTTTTGGAGAAGGATATACAGTTAATGACGAGAAAATGAAAAGTTTATTAAAAGAAAGAGAAAAGCTATATTCTTGTGATGAAGAAATTATAGATAAAATAATAAGTGTATACGGACCAGAAGTAAAGAAAAAGTATGAAGGAGCTTAAGAAATATGGGAGAGAGTTTAGAAAAAATAATAAAAAGATATAAATTATCTGAACAAAAGCATATAAAAATAGGGGAAGAAATTAAAAAATTAATGTTATATGATAGGTTTCCAGTAGAGAAACCAAAAGCTATCATTGATATTGCACCTCCAGCATCTGGTAAAACAGGGCTAAACGCTTTCGGACAAGAACAATTTTTAAATAACAATGTTGTAATAATAAATAGTGATGATATAAAGCCATTTCATCCAAAAGTAGATGAAATAGCTAAATTATATCCACAGTATTATACAAAAATAACAGATGAAGAAAGTAATACATGGACAAGTTCTTTATTTGAAACAGCTATGAGAGAAGGATATAATATTATTTTTGAAGGGACTGGAAGAACTGCAAGAATATTAGAAACAATAAAATCGAAGATGCAAGGATACGAAGTAATTATAAGAGGGATGGCAGTGAACGAATTAAATTGTTTGATGTCCCTAATAGAAAGATATGAATGTCAGGTTACAACAAGAGGTTGGGGAAGACTAGTAACTCAAGAACATTTTTATGAAACCTATAATGAAATGCCTAATACCATAGATGTAATAGAGAGGTCAGGGATAGTAAGTGCTGTTGAAGTATACAAGAGAGGGAGGGTTCCAAGTCAACCAGTAAAGATATATGATAGTAGAGATATAGGAACTGGAAGGTTTCAAAACGCCAAATATGCAACTTTAGGCGGGAGAATAGAGGATGAGAAGAATGCGAATGGATATTTTGAAGATCAAATTAATAAAATATTATGGTTAGTGAGAGAAAAACAATTGATAGAAGAAGAAGAAGGAATTTTGTCGAAAATAAATGAACTACATGATAATTTTAAAAAAAAATTAATTTGTAAAGATGGGGAGAGAGTAATATAAATTTATTATACGGGAGTGTAAATAGTTTTGCGTAAATTTATTTTTTCGATGGAGAATACGTAAAAGGTCTAAGCCGTGCATACAGAGGCTATAGACCTTTTTTATGGACTCATTATTTTACTTCTTCATCGCATTAAATTTTTTTGTCAAAGCTGACTTCTTTCTTGAAGCAGTATTTTTCTTTATAATACCTTTTGTACAAGCTTGATCCACTTTTTTAATAGCATCAGTTAAAAGAACTTGTACATCTTTTTTACCAGCTACAACAGCTTCTTCAAATTTTTTAACAGATGTTTTGTAACTAGATTTAATCATATTATTTTGTAAAGTTTTCTTTTCGATAATATTCACTCTTTTTATTGCAGATTTAATATTTGGCATAATTGCACCTCCTCGCATTCTCACAAGTTTTGTATTACTTACATTTTTATTTTTAAAAATTACTATGGAATATTCTACCACATAAACCCTATAATTGCAAGAAAAATTGCAAGAAAAATTTTTAAAAAATCTCGTTTAATGCTTTTTTATCAAAATAGCTGGCGATGGTTAATATATATTTTTAAAAAGCGAACGACAGCCCTTTGAGGCCCAAGGAGTCTTCGGAGGCTTGGAGGAGTTTTTTAAAAATATATATTAACCATCGCCAGCGAACATTTTAGATAAAATCAGCTAAATAGTATCATATTCTAAGGACAACCAGAATATAATTTAATGACTAAAGAATTTGACATTTCATAAAATCTATGTTATACTTACGGATGTAAGGGTTTTATAAATAAAAAGACTAAACGCTTAGGGATGTACACAAAATCAGTTCATACTTGAAAGGATGAAGTATAAAAAAATGAGTAAAAATAAACCTGCTCTCTTAATGTTTGTTAGGATAGCAATTATAGTTGTAATATTGGTTTCTTGCTGTACGTATATAGTTTTAGGAAGAGATGCACAAATATCAGTAGTTAAAGTACAATTTTCAAACGATTCAGAAATAAACATTTTTACTACAAAAACAAAAATAGCGGATATATTAGAGGAAGCTAATATTGTATTAGAACCAGACGAAACGGTAATTCCAGGGTTGGAAGATAGTTTAACACCAGACAAAAAAATAACAATTTGCAAATCATCTGATGTAGTTCAAACAGTAGCCGAAGATCAACCAGAGGTAAGTACTCAAAGCTTACAACAAGCATATGCTAATATAGTAGAAAAAATTGAAACTGTACAAGAAAAAATTCCATTTGAAACGATTAGAAAAGATGCTGTAGGGACTAGTGAAAAAGCAACAAATATGATTCTACAAAAAGGTCAAGATGGCTTAAAAGAAACTACTTATAAAGTAAAATATAAAAACGATGTAGAAGTTTCAAGGGAAGAAATTTCAGAAATAATTCTTAAAAACCCAGTTAATCAAATAGTTCAAGTTATTTCTAACAAAATAACTTCGAGAGATTCAGCACCAAGAACTGGAAATATTTCTGGGAATAGCTTAGCAGCTCAAGTAATAGGGAAAACACCAAAAGTAGTTACTATGAATACTTCAGCATATACAAATTCAACATGTGGGAAATCACCAAGTTCTTCAGGGTATGGGGTGACAGCATCTGGCAAAAAAACAGCAGCATGGTGTACGATAGCAGCAGGAAAAGGGTATAAAATTGGAACGATTGTTTATATACCATATTTTGCAAACAAACCAAATGGTGGATGGTTTATAGTTGAAGATAGAGGCGGAGCCATAAGTAATAATAGAATAGACGTGTATATGTCAACATATAATGAATGTATACAGTTTGGTAGACAAAATTTAACGTGTTATGTATATGAATAAAATTGGAAAATTTTTAAAGAAGAGTTTTTGTGTAAAAACTCTTTTCTTTTTTTTAAACAAATGGTATAATGAAAATAGATTTCTATTTGGAAGGAGTGGACATTGTGAACCAACTGTTAATATCGCGAAAAATATATTTAACACCAGAGCTTAAGCGAGAAAGATTCTTGCTTAAGATATATTTGATAGTATCAGTTTTTGCTATATGTGTATTAATTTCATATTATGTTTATGGGGCATACCAAGGATTTCAAGATGAAATGTTAGCACGAGATATAGTAACATTTATGTCTGATTCAAATGGAACGACAGATAACACAACAGTTTCACAAGAAGAAGCAATGGTAGTTTTTCTAGATGCTGACGATGCTCAATCAACACAAAATGACTTAATGGCAGATAATTTACCACAGGAACCTCCACAAGCCAAAATACCAAGTACATATACAGCTAAAAATGGAAAAGTATATAATATGGTAGGAATTTTACAAATACCTAAAATAAACTTGGATTATCCAATTCTTTCAAAAACTACTGACGAAACATTGAAAATATCTGTTGCAAAGTTTTGGGGACCAAATCCAAATGAAGTAGGAAACTTTTGTATAGCGGGACATAATATGAGTAACACACGAGCTTTTAGTAATTTATATAAATTAGCAAATGGAGATATAATAAAAGTTACAGATTTAACGGGACAAACTTTAGAATATAAAGTATATAGCCATTACATAGTGAATGTATCAGATGTTGCACCAACTAGTCAATTAACAAACGGAAGAAGAGAGGTTACATTAATAACTTGTACGGATGGAACTAAGGAACGTCGCATCATTAAAGCGGCTGAAGTGCTTGATATTTAGCAAAATGCGTTGTCAAGCGTTGTAAAAAATCTTTCAACATACAACATGTATAGTTTCAAGATTTTTTACTAGTTTTTTTAGCATTTAATCTAAATCTTTTCGTACCAGATATGAGACTGTTGAAATGATTTATTGGAAGGAATATTAATTTATATGAAAAAAATAAAATTTTTGTTAGTATTATGGATTTGCAAGTTTATTAGTTTTATTGTGCCATTGATTAGAAAAAATGGTGGAAGTATGATTGCTGGAAAGATTGCAATGAAACTTGACGAAGCTTTTATTAAAAGGTTTACGAATATTCAATATGATAAAGTAGTATTTATAACTGGCAGTAATGGCAAAACAAGTGCTACAAATTTAATAGCATATTCAATAGATGTGGCTAAAAAAAGGGTTGCTACAAATATTGAAGGTGCAAATATGCTTCGGTGGCGTTGCCACTACTTTAATTAAAAATTCTAATATATTTGGGAAATTTAATAAAGAATTTTTAGTATTAGAAATAGACGAAAGAAGTATTCAAAAAGTACATGAGCAATTGCCTGCGAAAAACTTATGCATAACGAACATATCTACTGATCAGGTGCAAAGGAATGGAGATCCAGATTTTATTTATAGGAAAATAAATAGTATAATAAATAATGAGATGACAGTATTTTTAAATAATGAAGAACCACGTAGCAAAGGCTTAGAGCAAAATGCAGGAAGAGCTATTTATTATAGTGTAGGAAATAATGCACATACAAGTACTAAGGTAGAGAATTTCTTCAACACTACTATGCCGTGCCCAAAATGTGCTGCAAAGATAAGGTTTTGGAATTATAATTTAAGTAATATGGGCAAGTTTAAGTGTACGGAATGCGATTTCAAATCACAAGAATCGCCCGATGTAGTTATTAAAGATATAGATTTCGACAATAATATTATTACTTGTGATGGCATACAATATAATGTGCAGTATACTTTGCCTTATTATATATATAATTATGCACTAGATATAGCCGTTTGTAAAAAATTAGGGATAGATGAGTTGGAACTAAAAAAAGCGATTGAGTCATTCGTAAATCCGTTGCATAGAAGAGAAGAAATACATTATAATGGCAAAGAAATAAAATATTTTAGAATGAAGCAAGAAAATCCGGAGACCCTTCAAAATGCCTTAGATACAATAAGGTTAGATAAAACTGTAAAAGCAATATTTATAGGCTTATTTGTGATTAAGGATTTTCCGCCAGCATACACAAACACTTTTTATTTTTTTGATTGCGATTTGAATGAAATTGTGCAAAGTGAAGTTGAAAAATATGTAATTTTTTCAAAAACGGTATCGTATGATACTGCAAATAGGTTAGTTTATGCTGGTGTGGACAAGCATAAATTAGTAATAATGGATGTGGATGACATTTCTAAAGTGATGGAACAAATAAAAAATATAGAAACTAACAATATTTATATAATAACTGGAATGAAGCCGTACAAAGAGATTAAGAAGTATTTTCAAACAACGGTTGCAGTAAGTGAGGAGTGAAAAATTTGAATAATAATATAAGTTTATACTGGATGTATCCAGATATGTTGAATTTACATGGGGATAAAGCTAATATACTTGCATTGGGAAAGATAGCTGAGAGGTTGGGATGCACGCTTAATATTACAAAGATAACAAGTGTTAAAGAAGAAATTGATTTTGAAAATGCGGATATGTTATTATTTTCACCTGGAGAACTGAGGGTAATAAGGAAATTAATTGAAAGATTAGCAGTGGATATAAAAAAGATAGAAGATTTTATTATTAGTGGAAAATATATTTTAGCTATTGGAACTACAGGAAGCTTGTTTTCTAAAGAAATAAAAACAGTTAATAACGAAACTATAAAAGGTTTAGATTTATTAGAAATGTATTGTACGGAAAGAAAAAGAATAATTGGCGATGATATTTATTTTTCAATAGATGAAAATGGGCAAGAAATAATAGGTTCCCAAATTAGTACATTGAATTTTGAGGTTATGGAAGGTCACAGGTTAGGCGAAATAAAATATGGGTTTGGAAATAATGGAGCTGGGGCAGAAGGAGCAAGAGCTAAAAATTTAATTTTTACAAATGCATTGGGACCAGTTTTTGTGAAAAATCCTTGGTGGGCAGAAGCTATAATAACGGATATTGCTAAGAAGAAGAGGTACGAGATTAATGAAATTCCAATAGAAGAATATGAGTTAGAGGTTAGGTCATATAAAGCGATAAAGGAATTTATAGAGAAGAAATAAAAAATTTGTGTTATAAAGAAGGGTATGATATAATAAGCAAAAATATAAATAAGATTAAATAATTCATTAATGTAGATATCGAAACTTGGATGACAGTAGGTTAAATGTAAATGTCGGGACATAGAATGGAGTGCTATGGTGAAAAAGTTTTTTGATAGTAAAAGCAAGTTAGAAGGATGTAGAGAAAATTTAAGCAAAGAAAAAGATTCCAAATGGTATAAAAAAGTAGCTATAGCGATACTAACGGGAACAATAACACTTGGAAGCATTGAAAATGTTTATGCTCAAGAACACTATTCATCAGGGGCTGTTGAACAACAGGAGGTAGCTGGAGACCCAAACGAACCTGATATAATATCACAAATGTTTTTTGCAGCAACTGCAGAAGGTATGGAATGGCTAAAAACTAACCCAGGTCGTGAATGGCTAAAAACTGAAGCAGGACGTATATTTTTGGAAAAGGAATATAGTTGTGGCTGGTTAATGAGTAAAGATGGTCAAGGTTGGTTAAAAGGAACAGATGGTCAAAGTTGGTTAAAAGAAAAAGAAGAAAATAGTGTTAAAATGATAAAAGAAAAAGATGGTAGTTTGAAGTGGGTGGCTAGCTATAAAACATCAAAAGGAATTGAATCTAGCACATGGAAAGAGTGTTTAATAGTTACACCAACAAAGCCAGAAAATGGCACATATAATAACTCTAAACAATATAATGAGGAAAGGAGGGAAAGATAAATTATGGCAATTATTGAATTAACCAGTGACAATTTTGAAAAAGAGGTTTTACAATCAGATAAAACCGTACTTGTAGATTTTTGGGCTCCTTGGTGTGGCCCATGTAGAATGTTATCACCAGTAATTGAGGAAGTTGCACAAGAATTAAATAGTGTAAAAATATGTAAATTGAACATAGATAATGTTCCAAATATAGCTAGGAAGTACAACGTAATGAGCATACCAACACTTATAGTGTTTAAAAATGGTGCACCAGTACGTTCATCTTTAGGTGTAATACCAAAGGAAAAGATAATTGGATTATTAAAGTAAATAGAGTAGTGCAAGTGGTGGTAGTACATTATTTTTAAGAGGCAATGTACTACCGCTACAGGAGCGGACTTAATTTAAGGAGAAGTTTATGGAAGTGGTAACGCCACATATAAGGGCAAATAAAGAAGATTTTGCAAAAACAGTAATTATGCTAGGAGATCCATTGAGAGCAGAACATATTGCTACAAATTATTTAAAAGACTTTAAAAAAATTAGCGGAATTAGAGGAATATATGCGTATACTGGTTCATACAAAGAAAAACTTGTAACGGTAATGGCATGTAATATGGGAATGCCTTCTATGGGAATATATAGTTATGAACTTTTTAATATATTTGGGATAGAAAGAATAATTAGAATAGGAACAGCTGGGTCTATTAATGATAATGTAAAGTTAAAAGATGTAATTATTGCAATGGGAGCTTGCACGGATTCAAACTATATAAAACAATATAATTTGAATGGGAGTTATGCTCCGATTGCTTCATATGATTTATTAAGACAAGCTGTAGATACTGCACAAAAAATGGATTTAAGTGTTACAGTAGGAAATATTTTAACTACGGACGTTTTTTATAATTCAAACATAGATTCATATAAAAAATGGGCTGAAATGGGTGTGTTAGCTGTAGATATGGAAACTGCTGCATTATATATGACTGCTGCACGATTTGGGAAGCAAGCATTAATGATTGGCACAATTTCGGATGAAATATTTACAGGCAAGGCTTGTTCACCAGAAGAAAGACAAACTGGATTTAATAATATGATAGAATTGAGTTTGAATACAATTAGCGAACTGCGTTGTTAAACTTCGTAAATAGATTTTGGGGAGAGAAGTATGAATTATAAAAGAATATTTTTAATAGTGCTTGATAGTTTTGGAATAGGAGAGTTACCTGATGCGAAGGATTATGGTGATGAAGGAAGCAATACATTTAAATCGATATTTGGGTCAAAATTTTTCAATGTAAATATAATGAAAAAAATGGGCTTATTTAATATTGATGGCATTGACTTTGGAGAAAAAGAAGAAAATACAATTGCTTGTTATGGCAAAGCCAAAGAAAGGTCTAAGGGCAAAGACACAACAACAGGGCATTGGGAAATGGCAGGAATAATCAAAGATAAACCATCCCCAGTTTTTCCAAATGGATTCCCAAAAGAAGTTATAGAAGAATTTACCAAAGTAACTGGAAGAAAAGTGCTTTGTAATAAGCCGTATTCAGGAACAGAGGTAATAAAAGATTATGGTGAAGAACATATAAAGACGGGAGCACTTATAGTGTATACCTCTGCAGACAGTGTTTTTCAAATAGCTGCACATGAGGAATGTGTTAGTGTAGAAGAGTTGTATAAATATTGTGAACAGGCAAGGGAAATTTTAAAAGGAAATTATGCAGTAGGGCGTGTAATTGCTAGACCGTTTATTGGTGAATATCCAAACTTTACAAGGACTTCAAATAGACGTGATTTTTCATTATTACCTCCAAAAGATACAATGCTTAATTATTTACAAAAAGATAAGAAAAGTGTTATATCAATTGGAAAAATAGCGGAAATTTTTTCTGATTCTGGTATAACTGAAAAATATCATACCAAAGATAATGCAGATGGTATGAGGAGAATAATGAAATTAATAGAGGAAAAATCTTTTTGTGGTTTGTGTTTCATGAATCTGGAAGATTTTGATATGTTGTACGGACATAGAAATGATGTAGATGGTTATGCGAAAGCCATAAGTGAGTTTGATAAATGGTTGGGCGGTTTTATAGAAAAACTAAATGAAGAAGATTTGTTAATTATAACGGCTGACCATGGTTGCGATCCTGCAACTCCAAGTACAGACCATTCAAGGGAGTATATTCCAATATTAGCATATAATAAAAATTTAGTTTCACAAAATTTAGGTACGAGGGAAACATATGCAGATATTGGAAAGACTGTGCTTGCAAATTTTGAAATAGAAAATTCATTACCAGGGGAGATTTTATGGAATATAAAAAATTAGTGGAGCAAGCAATAATTGCAAGTAAAAATGCATATTGCGTTGTGTCTAATTACAAAGTTGGGGCAGCCTTATTAGCTAAAAATGGAAAAGTATATTTAGGATGCAATATAGAAAATTCCGCATGTTCTGTTACAAATTGTGCAGAGAGAACAGCATTTTTTAATGCGATTAGTGATGGTGAAAAAGAATTTGAGGCTATAGCAATAGTTGGTGGACTGTATGGAGACTTTTCTAAAATTTGTCCACCATGTGGAGTTTGTAGACAAGTTATGAATGAGTTTTGTGATGAGGATTTTAAGATAATTCTTGGAAAGAAAGATGGAGAATATGAAGAACACTTGTTGAAAAACTTATTTCCACTTGGATTTGTTTTGCAAGGTTGATTGTAAAATTCTATTGGAAAATGTATTGACAATAGAGTTAAAATAATGTATACTAATAAATGTGTTTAATAAGCACCTTTAGCTCAGTTGGTCAGAGCAACCGGCTCATAACCGGTGGGTCCAAGGTTCGAATCCTTGAAGGTGCACCATATTTGCGACTGGAGTCGCAATTTTTAACTTTTTATGGGTAGGTGGCCGAGTGGCTAAAGGCGGCAGACTGTAAATCTGTTCTCATACGAGTACGATGGTTCGAATCCATCCCTGCCCACCAATTAAAAAGTAATATAAATAAAATATGCAATTATTGATTAAAGTAACTGCATATTTTTTAGTCGTCATCTATATTGTTCAAATAATTAAAATTCCCTATTTTTTATCTTCTAATTGTTTAAGTTCGGTAATTTCCTTCAAATAATGTTTTTCTACTTCTGTAAGTTCATTGTCTAGCCTTTTTTTATATTTTTCATATTCTTTATGTACTTTATCCATTGCTTGTTCATGTGAAATTGTACCAGAATGAGTCTATACTTGTGGCATATATATCTAATATTTTTCTCCAAAATACTTTTTCAGATGAACGAATATCACGAATACGAGCAAGTAATTCTTCAAAATATTTTCCACCGCCGAGATTTTTTAATCTATCATCATCCATAGTAAAACCTTTTATAATGTATTCTTTTATTAAATTTAAAGCCCATATTCTAAATTGTGTACCAATATGAGATTTTACTCTGTATCCAACAGAAATTATAACATCTAGGTTGTAATGTTTAACATTTCTTGAAACCTCTCTGTTACCCTCTTTTTGAACTAGTAAGAAATCCTTACTAGTTGAGAATTCTTCTAATTCTCCTTCTTCATAGCAATTTGTAATATGCATAGTTATATTGTTTCTTGTTGTTTGAAACAATTCAGCCATTTGTGCTTGTGTCAACCAGACTGTTTCATTTTCCAATTTAACATCAATTTTAGTTTCTCCATTTGGTGTTTGATATATTATTATTTCATTTTTATTATCCATAATATCATCCTTTCATTAAAGAACATTCGTTCTCTATTATAATATAACAAATCTTATAAAATATCAATAGAAATAGAGAAATTTTTACAAAATATTTTATAATATTTTATAAAATTATCAATAGTAGGTTATCTGTTTATCTAACAAACATCTAACAAAATTTCAAAATTTTTGCAAAAATGTTTGATTTTTATAAGTATTTATATGTTTGATTTTTATAAGTATTTATATGTTTGATTTTTATAAAATAATGGCTGAAAAACTAAGTATTTGTGCCTTTTTAAATATTGTTATCTAACAACAAGTATTGCTAACTGTAAAATGCTTTTAGGCACTGTAAATCTGTTCTCATACGAGTACGATGGTTCGAATCCATATAAAATGCCGAACGCCCCCAAATAGAGAGCGAACGGCATTTCATTCTGTTAGTTTCCAATGTGTTTTTGGTAGGCTAATTAGCCATGAAATAACGCTAATTGTCAAGTAACACTTGGGGCAATTCCTCTGTGTTGTTAAGGTGCCGAAAGGCATAAAACATGTATCTGACAAACTGTTGGCGTATCTCGACCCTTTCAATTTCGGAATAGCTGTCGGGGATAAACATTTCCCCAGTTTCTTTGTTGCACAATAGCAGTAATTTAACGTTGCTAGGTTCCTTAATAAAAGCCATAGCGTTGTTGCCAGCGTTCCTAACGAATTCGGCTCCAACATAGGACAATTGATAGGAATAGCACCCGGTGATTATCGCTGATTGTACATCGATTGTTCTTTCCTCTTCGCCCCGAAGAGTTACAGGCCTGCAGTAGTAATAAGTCTTGGTTGCCATTGTTATTTCCTCCTAATTTTGTGATTTGGACTTGCCTATACCATGTATTATACTATAAACTGTACAAAAAATCAATTTTTACCACTTGCCTTTTTGACATACGTTGTTTTGTATTATTTTTTATATACTCTTTAATAATATAATATTGTTTTTCATTTAACAGAAAATAAAAAAATGACACATGGATTAACCTATGTTACAATGTAAATTGGAGAAATACATTGGAGGTTAAAAATGTGTCAAAATAATTGTAACATAAAAATATGCAAATGTCATTGATTTTATAAAGAAATAGTGATATATTACTAATTATGAATAAAATATTTTGAGTCTTAATTTTTGGCATATAGGAGAAGTTAAGACTCTAGAAAGTAGGAGTTGATAAAATGAATCTTAAAGGAAAAGTATCTATTATAACTGGAGCAGGTTCTGGTATGGGTGAAGCAACAGCCAAGTTATTTGCAAAGAGTGGTGCTAAAGTTATCGTAGCGGATATGAACGAAGAGCAAATTGCACGAGTTGTTAATGAAATTAAAGCTAATAATGGGGATGCATTTGGAATTACTTGTAATGTCAGTAATGGGGAAGAAATCATTAATCTCATAAATAAAACGATTGAACATTATGGGAAATTAGATATTTTAATGAACAATGCAGGTATTATGGATAATTTTGTGCCAGTTGCTGAATTAGAGGAGTCTTTATGGGATAAAGTTATGAATGTGAATTTAAAAGGACCGTATCTATTGTGTAAAGAAGCGATTAATTATTTTTTAAATAATAATGTTGCTGGTAATATTATTAATGTCGCATCAGTTGGTGGTCTTTTTGGAGATAGAGGTGGTGCTAGTTATGTTGCTAGTAAGCATGGCTTAATTGGTTTAACAAAAAATATTGCCAGTGTTTATAAAGATAATAATATAAGATGTAATGCGATTGCACCAGGTGGTATTAATACCAATATTGCAACAACAATTAATCACCCTAGTCAAGTAGGCATGACAACGTATAGTAAAAATGTTGCACAAGGACCAATCGGGAACCCAGAAGATATTGCTAATTTAGCACTTTATTTAGCCAGTGATGAAGCAAAATTTATTAATGGTACTGTTATTATTGCTGATGGTGGTTGGACAGCCGCATAATATTTTAATTTGTTTTCTACTATATAAACTTAGACATTAAAGTAAGTGGAAGGACTATATTAATATAAATAAAAAATAATTGATTCAAAATCTCTATAATAGAAAAAATCGATTTTGGTTGGTAGGAGCCGATTCTAGTTCTGCTTTGGCAGAAATAGGATCGGCTCTTTTTAACGTGTTACGAATAAATGTACACATTTAAAGATTGTGAGTGAATCAAAATATATTTCTTTGAGTAGCAAGGGGAAAGTATCCCACTACGAAAAATTTATAGAGACTAAAATGCCTTTCAATTCACGGGAAATCAACACGTAATTAATAGGGCACTTTTTTGTTTTAAGTAGAGAATATTACAATTTTATTACAAATTAATAAAAAATATTGACTTTAAAGGGGCTTGAAAGTTTATAATTTTAGAGAAGGAAGAAATAATTGATAGGAAATAAAAGATATGAATAAAAAAACAATGTGGCTTAAAATATTTCACATTTTAGCCAAAATAATAGGAGTAATACTAATTATTATTGCGTTAATTATAATAACAATGAATATAAGCATGTACATAGAAATGAATAAAGATAAAAGCAAACTACCAAGTTTCTTTGGATATAAGGAAATTGTTATTGCAGGTAAAAGCATGGAACCAACATTAAATGTGGGGGACATAGTTATAGCAAAGGTAGTAGACGAATATAGCGAAAGAAATGTTATTGTGTATAGAGACAAAAATAATGCAGTTATAACGCATAGGATTATAGAAATAGAAGAAAAAGATGGACAAACTATGTACATAACAAAAGGCGATGCAAATAATTCACAAGATACACCAATTACAAAGGACAAAATAGAAGGAGTTATGATTTTTCAATTAAGTGGTTGGGGAAAAGCAATTGCATTTTTAAAGTCGCCAAACGGGCTCCTATTATTAATAGGAATACCAGTAATATATATATTAATAACAAGGTATACAAGTGCACAATTTTATAAAAAGCAGATAAAAAGAAAACAAGAAAGAATAGAGCATACAAACGAACATAATGGAAAGTGAGTATAAAATGTGGAAAAACAAAAAAGTAAAAATTAACATAGGCACAACAATATTTTCGATTATTATCATTCTTATATTTATATTAATAGGAATGTTCATGATAACCAAAAGCATTTTTGGATACAGACCATTTATAGATTATAATGAAAAAAATCTAATTATTACAAAAATAATAGAACCAAGTACAATAAAGGAAAATGACATAATTGTATTTGAAACAGGAGACAAACTTTTAGGAACTAAAGTTATAAAAATAGGTTCCCAAAACAATAGATATTATTTTACAGTAAATAATTATGATAATAAAACAACTATTGTATTAAACCAAAGCCAAATAAAAGGTAAGGTTATACACGAAATACAAGGACTAGGTGCAGTTTTATTGAAAGTACAAATCGTCCTTAGTATAGTAGGAATAGTTATAATTATAAGTTTATTAAGCATATTTATGCTAATAAAATATAAAAAATTTTGTAGAAACAAAGGAGGTGAAAACAAATGAATAAAGAGAAGAAAAATAAAAAAAGAAGTTCTTCACTATTAATACTTCTTTTACTTTTAATAATCGCAGTAGTAACAGTTGTTTACTTAAATTCAGGTGCTAGATATACATCTTCTGGAACAGACAGTACTACAGAAATTCAAGTAGGTCAATGGGCAGTAAAAGTTAATACAGCAGACATTGCTGCTAATGAATCATTAAATGGTACGATAAACTTAATACCAATGAGTTCAGCAGATGTGAAAAAGGATGTAATGGTTCCTGGAAGTATAGCTTATGGCGACATAACTATTGACATGAGTGGAGCAGAAGTATCTGGGACATATACTGTATCAATTGATTCTTCTGCTACAGAGAACTTAACTGGGCTTAAGATATTAGGTTTTCAAGATATAAATGCGGGAGACCCTGCAGTAGCACCTGCTAGTACGCTTGATCCTACAGCTACAGGAACAATTGCTTATTCAGCAACACCAGACGCTATGATAAAAACAGTAAGAGTTTTTGTTGAATGGGATCCTATTGGAGATGCAGATTATGATGCAGCACAAACAGCAGAAGGAGTTGCAGCTGGAACGCAAGCACTTCCTGTTACAGTAACAGTAGACCAAGTAGTTCCAACATACAATTAATTAAATATGGAAGCACAATATAGCTTCCATTAAAGAGGGTGGAGCCTATACACCCTTTTTAATGAAAGTTATATTATTAAAGGAGGAAGCGTTGTGCAAAAGAGCAACATGGAAGAAAACTGTAAAATTAAGAGAGCAGTAATATTTACAATTATATTATTGTTCATGTTGCTTTGTATTGTACAAGCTATAAAAATGATAGATATAATAGAAAAAATAGAAACAACTGTAGGTACGGATACAGAAGGTGAGAATAGTGATGTAAATGATGTAGAAGTAAATACAAATAATAAAGAGGAACCAGATTACATTTATATAGATCAAGAAAAATCTAAAGAAAAGGACAATATAGGCTCGGGTAACACTATTGGCAATGATGAAAATAATAACACAGATACCAACAATATAAAGGAAGGTTTCTATATTGAAGATAATAATTCTGCATGGGAAGGGACTACCAAGCTGCCAATATTTAAAGATATTACATACAATTTTAGAGAATTAATTGTCCCTGGTTCATATCGGAACGTATAGTTTTGTATTAGTAAATGCTAATAATTTTAAATTAAAGGCAAGTATGACATTTATAGAGGATAACGAATATAACGTTAATATGAAATATAAATTGAAACAAAATGATAGTTATGTTGCTGGGGATTTTAATACATGGGTAAATGCAAGTGAATTAAATATACAAAATTTAGTTTTACAAGAAAATGAGCAAAAAACATATACATTAGAATGGAAATGGATAGAAAGTACAAATGATACAGAAATAGGAATTTTAGAATCAGCAATATATCAATTGAGCATACATTATTGTGCAGAAGAAATAATAAATTAAGGAAGTGTGCATATGAAAACTCGAAAGAAAGTGAGAAAGAAAAAGGAATTAAACATAACATTATGGCTAATATATATAGCTATTATTTCTCATTTGCTTGTAACGATTTATTCATCTGCACAATATAATTCACAATTAGAAGACAGTGCAATATTTGAAGTAGGAAAACCAATAATGGAATTGACAAATGTTACGCAAGATGAAATTAATCAGGTGCAAAAGGAAATACATTTTGTTGTACAAAATTTTAAAACAGAAAAACCAGATGTTTTTAGTGATGTAATATTACTTTATAATTTGCAAATTTCAGTAAATTCAAATATAGATTTGACATACGAATTATACAAAAATGAAATAGCACCAGGAAATGTGATTACAATAGCAAATAATAAAACACCAAACTATACATTAACACATAGCGTAGAACAAATAGATTCGTATATATTAGTAATTAATTTTAATAAAGTACCAGCACCAAAAGATGTTGCGAATGCAATATCAATAAAAATAAACGCAGAGCAAGAAATAAAATAAGAATCATAGAAGGAGGGGAGTTATACATGGTAACAAAACAAAGAAAAAAAAGGCATATACTTGCAATAGTAATAGTAATAATATTTCTACTTGCTTTTAATTTACATATTATTCAACCTAGCGGTGCAAAATACGTAATGACTAATAGTATAACAATTCCAGCGACGTCTTATTATTGCGATGCACAAGGCCCTAGCAATACAGAATTTGAAACGCCTACTTTTAATACAATAATAACAGTGAAAAATAATGATGGTACAAATTATATGACTAAAGATTTAGAATATACAATTAGTTGTAGCAATTCTAAATTTGATATATCAGCAATAGGAGGATTAAGTAGAACAATTACTGGTGGTTCAAAGCAAAGCGATGCAGTAAATATAACTATAACTCCGAAAAGTGGAGCTTCACTATTAGGTACAGAAAAAATAGATGTATTAATAACGGTAACTTATCCATATAATGATGTAAAAACAATATCATTGTCTGTTTATAATTTTTCACCAATTACAGATGGAATTGGTTATAGTGGTAAAGTGCCGTTAAACCCTTTAACAGGGAATATAACAATGACAGGATATGATGCTTGGCCGTCAGGATTTAGTTTTACTACCCTTAGATTTACAGGAGGAGTGTATGATAGAAATACAAAAGACATATGGTTAATTCCAACTGATGCAAATATGGTAGTTAAAATGAATACAGATACAGGGGCAATGGAAGGATATAATACTTGGCCATCAGGTTTTACAAAAGGAGCAAATGCATTTCGTGGAGGGATTGGAACAGATACAGATGTATGGATGATACCATTTAATGCAGATAGAGTGGTTAAGATAAATAAATCAACAGGAGTAATGACAGGATATAATACTTGGCCATCAGGTTTTACAAAAGGAACATCTGCATTCCATGGAGGAGCATTAGTTGGTACAGATATGTGGATGGCACCATATACAGCAGATAGAGTTGTTAAAATAAACACAAACACGGGAGTAATGACGGGATATAGTGCTTGGCCAACAGGTTTTGTAAAAGGTAATTATGGGTTTGCAGGAGCAATATATGATGGACAATATGTGTGGATGATACCGTATGATGCAAACATGGTAGTAAAAATAGACCCAAGTACAGGGACAATGACAGGGTATAAGGCTTGGCCTACTGGTTATACACAAGCAAGTGGAGCATTCTTAGGAGGTACATTTGATGGTACAAATATATGGATGACACCATATTGGGCAGATAGAGTAATTAAAATAAACACAAGTACAGGAGTAATGACAGGGTATAATACCTGGCCATCAGGTTACAACAAAGGAAGTGCTGGTTCACTTTCGAGTTCAATATATGATGGAAAAACAGTATGGATAGTACCATTTCAAGCAAATATGATAATTGGGATAGATACTGTTACGGGAGTAATGAAAGGATATGGACCATCAGGAACTGGAGCACCATGGCCGACGAATTTTTCAAGTGTAGGTTCTTCATTTACAAGTACAGTATATGATGGGAAAGATGTATGGGTAATACCAGGTTATGCAAATATGATAGTGAAATTATCAGGTGAACAAAGTACAACATCTGTTAATGTTCCCACAACAACATTAAATGCCAGTGACTCTAAGGATATATTAAAAGAAGAATATGTAGATACAGGAGTTATTGAAAATGTAGTGCCAGAGGAAAAGCTTCCAGAATCTATGGAAAATGTAGTACCAGAAGAAGAATCTTCAGTGCCTATAGAAACTGTGGTACCAAAAGAAGAGTCTTCAGGACCTATTGAAAATATGCTACCAAAGGAAGAATCAACAATACTCGTAGAAAATGATATTGACAATTTTGCCAATTCTTCGGACCCAGCTTCTTCATTAAATATTTTGGAATAAACATTTTAGATTAATGGTTTAGATTAAAATTTCCGCCTCCTTAAGTATAGTATAGATTTTAAAAAGGCTCCTCCAAGCCTCCGAAGACTCCATGGGCCTCAAAGGGCTGTCGTTCACCTTTTTAAAATCTATACTATACTTAAGGAGGCTACTTTGCTGAAAAGCGTTAAATATTAACTGTTAATTACATTATTTCCACCAAAATAGTTGACATAATTCAATTTTTATTATATAATACAAGTATTTAAAAAATGAGATTACAAAAGAAAAAATTACGAGATATCGTAGTTTTTTCTTTTGTTTTTTGGGGGGGATTATGAAAGTATTTGTTAAATTAGTTGCTGTAAGTATGATATTCTTATGTTTACTTGGTTTAATACAAAATAAAGTAGTGGCAGAATATAACCAATCAGTAGAAAATAGCATATTATCGAAGGTAGAACAGGAAACTTTAGGATTAATTAATCAAGAAAGAACAAGTAGGGGATTAAATATTCTTAAGTTAGATTCAACACTACAATATTTAGCAGAAGAAAAAGCAGAAGACATTGTAAAGAATAATTATTTTGCACATTATTCTAATAAGTATGGTTCAGCATTTGATATGATGAAAAGTGCTAATGTTGAGTATAGAGTAGCAGGTGAAAATTTAGCAGAGAGCCCAGATATAAAAGAAGCAGTAAATGCTTGGATGAATTCGGAATCTCATAGAGAGAATATATTAGATGAAAATTTTCAATATACTGGAATGGCTGTAATAAAAACAAAGGATAGGGGATATATATTTGTAGAAATGTTTATTTGCAAGTAATAAGTTAACACTTTTACTCCAAATGTCCGCTTGTGGTAGTTAGTATATGTTTTTAAAAAGCTTCTCCAAGCCTCCGAAGACTCCATGGGCCTCAAAGGGCTGTCGTACGCTTTTTAAAAACATATACTAACTAC
>Ga0123354_10004769_pt1 | contig 19374 bp, 14 predicted proteins | sample TergutLab28metaG_2_FD_97872 | JGI IMG/M metagenome (GOLD analysis project Ga0123354, IMG submission 97872) | Labiotermes labralis P4 segment gut microbial communities from Petit-Saut dam, French Guiana - Lab288 P4 | ecosystem: Host-associated > Arthropoda: Insects > Digestive system > Gut ...
CGTGGTGGATAATGAGGTTCTGGTTTCGCCATTTCTGTGGTCTCTTGCGCCGCACATTTTCACGTAACCTTCTTAGAACATCACAGTAGAAGTCTGCATTGACCGTCATTCCAGGTGGGACAAATTCCCGGTGTACAATCCCCTCTTGGACAAAGAAACAAATGAGCATTGTCTTCAATTTGCTTTTTTACATACGTGCTTTTGTGGGTCTTGGAGACCCAGGACTCTTCCATTGCGAAGATTGCAGTTTTGTCTGTGGGTCGTAAGCATAAACGACGCTTTCATCGCCTGTGATGACCTTCAAGAGGAGTGTGGGATCGTTTATCATAGTTTCCTTCAGTTCCTGATAGATCGCTACTCGACTGTCTTTCTGATCCTGGGTCAACACTCTCGGCACAAACTTCATTGCAATCCGATGCATGTTCAGCTGTTGTGTGAGAATTCGCTGACAAGATCCATAACCAATTCCAACCTCTGCACAGAGATCGTGTATGGTACGACGACGATCCTGGTTGACAGCCGTACCTGTTCCACTTTTGAGGGGGTTGTTGCCGTGCTTGGCCGACCTGATCGATCATCATTAGCAGCCGAAGTTCTGCCATTCTTGAAACGTCCAAACCAATCAAAAGTTCGGCTACGGCTCATGCACGAATCACCAGTCTTTGGAATTGACAAGTTCCATGTATCGGTGGGTTTTACCCACTGTGGATTATATGAACGCAAATAAACAAACAAACAAACTAACTAAAAGCCTGTTTCAACATTTCAAAAGTTTCACTTCCCGTTTTACCCAATCTCACACAGAACTTGATGCACACCATTTGTTCATCAACTTCCGCCATACCGCCGATATCAGAAAATTGCAGACGGCTGATGCAATACATACATAAAGACACGTGCAAAAGTCAAACGCTTCCACATCCAACCACTCGGCACACTCACTCACAAGACACCACCGCAACACACCCTAGCGGGAAACTCGTAAACTACAAGCGCACTTGCGTGTTATGAGCGTTGTCCTGGGAGTTTTGGATACACCTTCGTATTTAGGCCTACTTTCAATTTTTCTCAAAACTGTAAAAAAAAAAAAAAACATATTGAACTTTGTGTTGTGCAAATCGATACTAAATCTTCTCTTATAATTATAATTTGTACTTACAGTTCACCCATAGGGAAATATAGCAAGTTTTTAAATTTATTAGATTCACATTTAAAATATCTATACAAGCCTAACACTGAATTTCAAATTTATGGAGACATAATGTAAATTGCTTGTTGGACAGCTATCAAAAGACTTAATTGACATCATTATTATGTATGCACAATTGCGTCTCTTACTATCTCTTTTCCTAACACAATTTTTAATTATGAAAGTTAATTAATTGACAGTATATTACAAGGTTACACTCCTGTACAACATCTCCAACAGTTAATGGATTGTGTGATCATGATACACAGTATCTAATTTTCAAGAATGTTTTCAATTTGAGAAAAAACTAAAGATTTTCCATGTACAACTAGGCTGATTTGCAAGAATTCCATTTCTTATTTTCGAGAGCTTCTAAGTAATGAAACTTTGGTTAATATCTATCAATGTGATGATGTGGATGATATATTTAACTAATTTTTAAATACCTTTTTAATAATTTTTGAGCACTGTTTTCCTTTATGACATTTAACATTAAAAGTAAATAACAATGAATGTAATACAAATGGCATAAGATTATCATAAACAGAAAATAATACTTTATATCCTTAGTAGACATTTTTATAGACAAAAATTAATAGTTTACTACTCTAAACATTGTAATATTTTGTGCATGATAATAAGGAAGGCAAAATAGATGTACTATAATCAGTTACTAATTTGTGCTGATAACAAGATGAACACAACATGTGGCACTGCAAAAAGAGAGATAGGTAAAAAGTGTGTCTCTGAACATTTGCCAACATTATTCAAAAATGAAAATACCGTAATTCATCTTAATCAAGCAGCAGATGGTTTTAAGAATTATTTTTTATCATTGATTGATAGGCTTAACCTTATAAATGTTCAAACTCATTCTGCTATTTTGTAACTAACAAGTTTTCCTACTATGATTGTAATTCCAGTTACAGAGGCTGAATTAGTTAATTTAATTGGTTCCCTGAAAAATAGAAACTCTACTGCATAGGATGGCATCTCAAACTGAATTTAAAAATAATGTGGACCTCTAATTTATAAACCGTTATCTTACACTTTTAATAAATCACTCTCAATAGGTGTGTACCCTGATAGGTTAAAATATGCCATTATTAAACCGCTTTACCAGAAAGGTGATAAGTCTCGTCTTGCTAATTATAGACCTACCTCCTTATGGACAGTGTTTGCTAAATTGTGTGAGTAGTAGTGTTTTACGGAATTAATCAGCATTTACAGATTCATAATATTTTATCAGAGGACCAATTTGGTTTTAGAAAAGGACTTTCCACAATCAACACTATTTATAAAATTAATGAGAGTGTGCGTAAGTCATGGGAAAACAAAATGCATGTTGGTGGCTTTTTTCGTCATCTTGCCAAGGAGTTTGATTGTGTGAATCATGAGACTTTGTTATAGAAATTGAAATATCGTAGTATACAAGGTTAAATTTTAGACTGGTTTATATCTTACACTGTCATTCTGCTCATAAGTATCTTTCAAGATGGGAGATTGTTAAACACAGAGTCCCTCAGGGGTCAGCATTGGGATCACCGCTCCTTGTTACATGAATGAAAGATTTTTCCTTAAGTATCGACACTATTTCTGGCATCATTTTTTTTTGCTGACAATGTAAATGTACTCATTTCTAATAGAAATTGTAATGAATTTATGAATACATTTAATATGGTCATATCTCACAATGCTAAATGGTTTCATGCAAATTGGCTTGTCCTAATTGTGGATAAAAATGTGAAATTCACTCCATCGAACTGATCGTGTAGTCCATTAACTATAGTGTATGATGGTCAACTCATGACTAAAGTACTAAATTTTAAATTTTTTGGTCTTCATATTGACAAACATCTAGATTGGAGGAGTCATATTGAGAAGTTACTTCCCAAATGGAGTACTGTCTGTTATACTATTAGAACACTATCTTCTATCTTGAATACTGAAGTTCTTAGAACTGTATATTTTGCAAATTTTCCATCTTTTTTAGAAAATAGCATAATATTTTGGGGAAATTCTTCTCATATTGGTCATATATTTTTACTTTAAAAAAATAAAAACTTAGAAGTATGGTTGGAGTTACTTCTAGATGCTTATGTAGGAGTTTATTTAAAAAATAGGACATTTTAAATCCTTCATGTTTGTACATTTACTTATTGATGATATGTGTTGTAAATAATTCAGATAATTATCATATGAACTTCTCTATTGATAGGACTGATACAAGGTACAAAAATCAATTGCACAGGCCTGTGGCAAAGTTTATTTTCTAAAGGAAGTTTTCTACTCTGGCACAAAGATTTTTAATAGCATTAGATTACCATCAGCAATTCTAGAATGTAAAAATAATAAGTCACAGTTCCAGGCATCATTAAGGAGATTTCTTGTATCTAATTCCTTTTATTCACTTGCAGAATTTTTTACACAGTCAAAATTAGTTTGTAATATTGATATCCATCTTTCAATCTAGTTATAGTTTCAAATCTGTTTTCATAATTTTGATGATGAAGCATTCTATGTTTCTGATTTATATTGTTTTTATATGTGTTGTTATATGTTTTGTGTTATGTACCCTTCTTTTTGTGTATATAGCGTGTGTGTATAATGTGACATGTTTAATATTAAACCATATCAACAGGTTTTGGATTTGTGAAATGAAATGTATATATATATGTATGTATGAATGTATGTATTCTTGAACACACTCATTCTTTGTTCCTCCTTCAATGTGAAAGACCAAGCCTCACACCTATACGAAACAACAGGCAAAATTATGGTTCTGTATATTTCTGGACAGCAAACTGGGAGGCAAAAGATTCTGTACCGAATGATAGCAAGCATTCCCTGACTTCAATCTGCTCTTAATGTCTTCACGAATGGAATTTTGATTTATTAAAGTTGTTCCCAAATATATCTGTTCCACACTTACAAAGGATGTATTACCTGTCTTTATGTTGTGATTTTGTCTGGCATGCTGGTCTCAAGACATAACCATATACCTAATTTTTATCAGCATCTACTTCTGGGATCAGTATCCTAACTGGCAATTACTAAAGGTTCTTTTCTTTATTGCATGTGTGCTTGCACCCAATATCATCTGCATAAACTACAAGTTGATGTGTACAATTTAATTTCCAGCCATCTTGGTTTGCCTGAACTTCCCTAGTGGTGTACTCTACAGCAAAGTTAAAAAGTAATGGTGATAGAGCATCTCCTTTTGTCAAACCATTCTTAATAGGAAACATGCAAGACAAATGTTTGCCTACCCAGACTCTGCTATAGGTTTAATTTAGACACATTTTTTAATAGCCTTTTAGTTGCACAGCAATACCAAACTCAATACAAATGTTATACAAGACTTCCCTCCTAACTGAATCATTGGCTTTCTTGGATTCTGTAAATAACTGGTGCACTGCCTCATTGTATTCCCATTTTTTCTCAATATTTGACAAATGCAAAACGTAAGACTGGTAGTTGACTTGTTTTTTCAAAATCCGGACTTATGATCCCCAGTAATTTCCCCTGCAAATGGAGTTAACAATGACAGAAGGATGTTGGGTAGAATTCTGCATGTAGTTAACAACAGTGACATGCCTCAATAATTGCTACAATCTGTTTTAGCACCCTTCTTATAAATTGGTACAATGATTGACTCCTTCTACTACTCAGGCAATTCCTCCTTATTCCAAGCAGTATAATCTTATGGATCTCAGTACGAATTGTCCTACCTCCTGCTTTAATCAATTCCACCGAAATTTGATAAGGTAGCTGGCAATTTTTCTTTACTCTTTTCAATAGCCATCTCAACCTCAAAGGCACTGAGCTCAGGCACTAGTGGCTATGTTGTACGTATCAACTGGTGTTCTTGATTAATAGGTAAACAGATTTACACATCTTTTAATTTTGTGTTATCTTATTGTTGTGAATGATTAAACATTTTACTTGTGTGTTTCCAAATTAATTTTCAGGGCACCGAGTAACTTGGCTTCAGTGAAATACTAAATAGTGATGACAACAGTTTGGAAGTCTCTGATACAGTTATCATTGGTGTTTTATATTGATAAATGCACATATGCTTGTATTCTGTTTAATTGGACTTTAAATTTAGAGGATCGTATTTTTTAACATACTTTGTGTGCAAAACATGTCACATGAGCACAGAAAATGGTTTTCTTAATTGACTATGTGTTCTAAATTAAATAATTGTTTCTACAATGGCAACATCTTCCCATTTAATTTCAACGGGGTTTGTGCTACTAGTGAAATAAACCTTACAATGCTCCATTTCAAAAGGGTAGAGCATGCTAGGAAATGGAGTATTTCATCAATGCAAGGATCCAGCACCAACATAAATCATACACAGAAAGTTTTACTAGTCTTATATTTTCTATAATAAATGAAATCCTTCACATTATACGCTGTAAACTTCAACACACATACACTTTTGACTTTTAGTTTACAAAATTTCAAATACAAAGAGTGCATATACACTGCTTTCAACAACCACATACCAACTGGCTTGTCAAGAGTGAAAAAAGCCACAAAATTAGTTGTCTGTGTTTTTGTATGAAAGCAAAGATTCACATGTAACAAGTGTACACATCTTTACACACACATACACACAATGCTATTCATATTTAAGTCAAAATAAATTCTATTGGCTGCATTAACATCTTCATACAGAACACATTCATCCATCACTAATACACATTTCCATGAATAACAAACACACTACAGCAATGTACAATACTGAAATGCACAGAAATAACTCACTTCAGGGTTGTACATGCATCAGATCATTTACCATTTAGGCAATATTATTTATAAAATCAAACATACTTATTTTCTAGAACATTGAATATTTTACATTTTTAGCATCCTTACTATAAACAAAAGGGCCAATAAATGGTTGCATTAAATTCAGTTCCAGACTCAATGCTGTACAGAAATAATACATACAAGCCCCTCAAAGGAGCACTGTCAATAAAATGCTTATATCTTACAGTAGTTGAATCAGTTTTTATGATAAACAATCAAACCACTGAAAGTGTTTTCATCTTACCAAATGCTCATAATAATAGTTTTGTTAAACAAAAGTCAATAATTATTTGTACTTTCATTCTTACAGTTCACTGTGCTTTTTTAAAATGGTCCTGTTATATTAGGAAGTGATGTACGTTCTGCAACAATGCAATCTTTCCCCCCTGAGGTTTATGCCTAAGATTTTGGAACCGCAATTATTAAATGCTTTAACTAACTCACAAAGAAAGATCTGTCACAGTACACATCCACTGGTAAAAATAAAAGCCGTGTTTCTGACACACAAGATTGTATTCACGGCAATGAATGGCAGTGTTCTAGTGAACCAGGCCTACTGGATATGAACTGCCTAGTTTATAGCAGATGTAGCACAATAGTAAATGTTGTTAAAAAAGTAAATTAAAACATTCAATCCTAAATGAACAAGAAACAAGAAACTCTATTTTATAATATACATATCACTAACTAATAAATATGGTGTATTGTTGTAACTCTACAAGTATCGCACTTGTGCTAAAGATCACCAATCAGTCATCTATAATGCTACATCTGTTGCACATCTTGTCCGCATAATGCCACTATGAAAGTAAAACTTAATGTGGTAACAAAGACTGACTAGCATAACACTATTAAAGTTTCTGAGATTTACTTTCCTCCCCCCTCCCCTAACCCCTCCAAACACTGCCTCACATTTTTCAGGAAGAAACTTGTGAAATACAGCAAAAAGCTCCACAATCTTGGAGAGCAGTTAAAGTGAAGCCATCTTTTGTTTACAGTACATTACTTACTATGTGCATAATCTTTTTTGATTAGCATTTTTAAATCAATTTTGTACTTTTTTTAAAATATTTTTACAGCTTTTCACCTTATTTTAACATAGAAGAAATAATATTAAAAAAAAAAAAAGGGTAATGATGACTGTACCACAACTTCCCAGGAAAGTTGAGGCCTATGGAATTAAGCTGCAATAGCATCATGCAGGAACTCTAAGATGCATTTTTTGCAAAGGCTTCATCCTCCTCTGGCAATGTATTCATAGCTCCAACAGTCCATTCAGCAGGGTTTAGTGGTGGAGCCCATTCTGCAGTTGTATCTTCTTTCTCTGAATCCCAACTTTCATCAGAGCTGACACTGCCAGATCTGCATACAACAATAAAAAACAACACATTAACAGCAACCCTCTTCTACTGTGATTCTGCTGAACCACAACAATTTTCCCAGTCCAGATATGTCTGCAAGGTTATGTGCAACACATCTGAATGTTTCTATGTTTCGTTCATATGACACAAGGAATACGTCAGATTTATGTATTTCAGGTCACAACACCAAATAATTTGAACATACAATGGCATGTTTATTTATAACAAACTTTCTCATGAAATTAAAGGTGTTAAATGTATAATGAAATGCTAGAAATGATTATTAACTTTTATTGAAAAGAGTTCTTATTCTGTGAAAGAATTTATGGCCTTTGAGCTTTAATCGAAAAAGCTGGGTTAATGATGTTTACGTTGTAACTGTTTGTACTTAATATCTGTATGTTGCATTTGATTAGTATTCCATGTTGTTTTCATATAAGTATGCAAGTTACATCCTTTAAATTTCATGAATTATTGCTTCTATTGCAATCTCTTGATATGTCCATTATCATTTTGTACTGATCTACAGGATGAAAATAATAAATAAATAAATAAAAACTTCACACAGTCCTCATTTTTCTGAAGAATATCACATTATAATCCGTATCAACCACAACATTAAAAATAAATACAATTATAGTATTCTTTTCCCTTCTTCAATATTTACAATGAAAATTCTAGTTTTACCCTGCATGTTACACTTTTCTCATTGTCCTTAACAATTATTTGTGAAATCAGTGACCTCTTAGAAGGCATTAGAATTTCACTTGCTCTAATGCCTATTAAAACCCAAAAAAATTTGGCCTTAGAGTAATGAACACAGGAATTCCAAATACTTCTGTTTACAATAAGGTTACATACATTCTGCTGGGTTCAAATGAAGTTATGTCAGAATCATCAAATATAGGAAAAGTCCACTAATTGGTTCAATTGGGATGGCAAGCCATCTGATTATGCAGAAAATATGGATAAATGGATTTTGTTTTAAAACAGGCTACTTGGACAGTATGAAGTAGAAAAAAATTTCTACAAATGGCTGTTTTAGGCTACATATTTATTTACAAATGTATAGAACATTATTTGGGTGATGACCATCAACTTCACAGCTGATGAGATCTTTGAGAATTCCTCATCTAATATGGGAACCCCTTCGGTTGTTACCGTGTACAATAAGAACAGTACTTGCGTCTAAACCTTTCTACCATGCCTGATTTGAATTTCTAGAAGCCATATCACTGTACTGTACTTGTTCTGATAACTGGAAATTTCAAGGCATGTTAGTTTTGTAGAAATCTCGACAAATTTACCCAAAGGGCCAAGTCAGTCTGGATAATTGGCGATCCAGATAACCAGTGTCAGGATAAGTGGGGTTCTACTGTAGTACAAAATACACTAAAACCTATAAAGTATATTCTATAGTTATAGTATTTGTAGTGATATGCTATATATCTTGAAGCTTTCATGGTGACAAACTGCAATAAAATCTTCTCTGACTGACAACCACATCAGGTTGTGTAATCAAGTTGGTCTCTGCAACATGGGCTCATTTAAACAACCTGGTTCTGATGTTAGCCACAGAGGATTTCATTGCATTTTATTGATAAGTTCTTAAGGAGGCAAATATCAAAAGGAAACTTTCACTTTTGTACTAGCCTCATATCTGCCAGGAGGGACTGAGGAAAACTGTCAAATGCTTTAGTCAAGCCAGCTGGTGTCCAAGCCAAGATCCAAATGAGGCACCTCTCAAATACAAATCTAAAGTGTTACTGCTACACAATCCCACTCAAAAGAGTTATGCAGTATTTAAACACAGATACAAGACCTTTCTTTTATTGTGAAACATTTAAATACATCACATAATTTTTCCTGAAATTTACTACTTTTCTTTTTGACTCAATTTTGGAGGCAGAATTGTCTGGTACTGTCCTGCACTTACCTGATATGTGCAGGCATTTGCAACTGCCCATGTTCATCAATGGTGGGCATAATGGAGGTCAATTTATCGGTTGGCCGCAAATACCGTAAGGTGCGTTGGGACAACTTCCACACTAAACGTTGGCGGTGCGGCATCTGGCATTGTGCATTATACCTCGCCAGGATCAACAGAACCACTTCATGGCAGCAGAAGAAGCTGCTGTCTGGAATCTATACATAACTTAAGGGTAAACATAAGAATACTTAACTTTAGAGATATGTGTATAAAAACTACATTTTCTGTAGCTGATCAATATTTAGATCTAGTATATGTGAAAGACCTTCCATATGCTTCAACAAAACTAAATTCCATCGCCAATCACCAAAAATAATAGTTTCAAATGCAAAATTACTGGACATTATGAAAGCAATACCTATGGGTCTGTCACAAACTTACCCCAATTTAAATGTGATCCTGTACAAGATTTCAGTCATATACAGAAATACCATACATCTGCTATCATCAATATTGTTTGCATGGTATAATCCATACGCTGTAAATAATGTATGATCCAACAGCATAGTCACTACGACGAGCACAATGGGAGGCAGTCAACAGGCTCAGAAATTAAGCTGCATTTGGAGAATATTTTAATTTGTAAACATTCATTTTGCTGTATTCAGCTGCTGCTTCAAGAGAATTTACCTGTCAGGCATTCCATCTACTGACACTCACTTACATGAAAAGATTAATTTTGGGCTTTGGTGTCAACAAAGAGAAGACATGCTATTAAAATAAACAATGCAAAAACTGGTTGTGAGCACTAAATTCAACCTGTCCAAACAGACTGCTGTTCCTTTCTTTTCACTCCAATGCTGCAAAACATATGTTCTCGTATACATTCCCATACCTTCCTTATTTCCCCCTCCACATTCCTACAATTAACTCCAACAGTGGTGTCCATCTTCAGAACCCAGTAATTCTGTCTGCACTATTCGACCCTTGAAGTCTACTGCTTTCATATGACTTACCTTCGTTTGGCCCTTTGTTATACCATGTTTTATTAACAGTGGTTAACAAGTAGGCTTCTTGTATGTGCAACTATTTATTCTGCAAATACACAAAATGTTCAATATATGCATTCTACATGTTTTTGACTTCATGTAAGTCATCTTCAGGCACATTCTTGTTTTGTAACTATGAACATTAAAAGAACTGTCTAAATGTCATATTAAGATTAAGCTCATATCCTAGGATGTGCACAGCTTACTGTTTAAAAAAACTGAACTGCTTTAACATATGTCATGTATTTTTACAAAATAAAATTGTGTGTGAAGATAATTTACACTAAGCAAAATATGCATTACACATCATATATTAAATCTTGTATAATTGCAAAATAAATGCAGAAACAAGGAACCATAATTTCTTATTTCTGAAGTATATACAGTGCAAGGAAATGTGTTCAGTCATGGGACAAACTTTCCTTGAGTGTTAAGTTTTCTTAGTTCCAGTTGGCTGTGTTCCAGCTGCACCTGGCTAACATAACTGGATCATGCCACCAGGCAATGTGCATTTGCTGCACTCACCTGAATGTCCTGCAAGACTTGACTTGCTGTAACAACGCCCACCCAAGCCCACTACTTGCAACTTAATCTGGTATCAGATCTCACACTCAGTGTATGTTCTGTAAAAACTTTTGCCTTCAACAGCATTAGAGGCAATATGCTACTCATCTTTGTGGCTAAGATGCTGCAAAAACCTATAATTGTGAAGTGCAAATTCAAGATCATATAGGTTTCATGATACGGTTTTTACCTATTCAGTGATGAAACCTAATATTGTGTTATCTTGCAAGTGAACAGTAATTCACCTGCAGTGAGCTGATAATTACCATAAGTGGGGCCGAGTTGTTCCATGTGAACATACAGCTTGACATGATGAAACTCACAGATGCTTTTCCCAGTTTTGCAAATGTGCCTAAAAATTGCTACAATTTCAATTTATTCATAAAAGCAATTCATATACTAGATTTTGCCCATTTTAGGTACAACGAACCGGTCCAAGTTTTAACAGATTGCCACTGAGAGAGAAAACATTTTCCATCAGTTCTACAATCCTTTTTTTGAAAAGAGAGAGAGAGAGAGAGAGAGCACTTCTATTTAACAGCCAACATAGAATAACATTCCACAAGATCTGAATCTTCAAACCTAATAGTTCATCCCTGTGTTCATAAGAACTTGCCACCAAAGTCTGTCCTGAGTCTAATGAACCCAATCTACACATTCATATCTTATTCATACAAGATGACATTCCCATTCATACCCAGTCTCTTCCCTTCACATTTTCACTAAATACTTCTCATTACAAACAACTGACTTGGCATAGCAAATGTCCGCAAAACATAGAATATCTCACTTTAGGGTGCATGTGTGAAATATAATCCTGTCCCAAACTACCACTTACCTTGCATAATTTCTGTAGCTCAATGGCAAAGTTGACAAGTCGCATGATCTCAACACCAGTACTGGGGTCCTGCCTGGTGCCAAGTTCTGCAACTCCTGAATCCAGCTGAGTACAGAGAAGCACCAGTGCCACCTCACTTGCCCTAAAGTTTGCACATGCAGCATCGCAGGCTAAGATTTCCAAGCGAAGCCAAAGGGATGGAGTTGCTACCATCTTGGTATATAGAGATCCGACTCCAAGTCGCTCTGCTGCAGCAGCAAACAGTGCATGGAAAAGCTGGAGGAATGTCAGTGGGGTAATAGGCAGCAGACCTGGCTCTGTGTCCAACTTGCTTGAGATGATACCCTCCATTCTAGTCAGATCACCCAGTGTGCATTTACACTGTGAGATAGCTACCAGATCACGTGTATCAGGGATGGTGGCAACATCTTCCATACCACAGCTCTTCTGATAATGGTATATCTGCCTTGTTGCAAGATGGAAGGAACTCACAGAAATGCAAGCCATGTGCTTTGGACGTGCCTGACAGAAAGAAAGCAAACACACAGTTTTAACCATAGTCCCATTGTAAAGCATAAGGTTTTGAGGAAAAATATGTCAGGCAAAAATCATATTTCCAGTTCATACTATGCAGTGCAATCAGACAGAAACACACCAATACAATCAGATGAACAAACACATTCCAATAAAATCTGAAGAATAAGATTTGAGGCTGAAATATAAATTACAGTTGTTTCACAACAAAGTGTTCAGGAAAATATAAGAACTTGAGGAAATAACTGTGAGTTTGAGATGTAGGATATTACACACTGATAAATTTGTAATTTCTGCAGGTTGTCTATTGTTAGTATTAATGAAATAATGTTTGGTATGCTAAATGGAGCATGTGACTAGTGTAGGACAGGTATGGAACACATTTAGAATTTTGGGGATGAAGCCTCTTGGAATACCAAACAGAAAGAGGATGGGGAAATCACGCTAGCTCAGAGAGCTTACAACAAACAGGAGATGCAGGGAACTGGCACAAGATTGTGCCCATTGGTGGGCTGTTAAACTCTGGGATACTCTTACTGCCTTGTTCATTATATTCTAATGGAGCTCTGGATTAATCTTTTGTCTTTTACACTTATTATAAATATACCTATACTTCCTATTCCTATGTACACACTTCTGGAAGACGACTAGTGGCAGAGACAATCTGAACAACAAAATTACACCATGAACTTTGAAAACATCAGTTCTAATTGTTATATCCTACTATTACCTTCATCTTCGTTAGGAATCGGTCCATCAAGTTGATAGCAACAAACAGCACGTCAGACGGCAGGTCATACCAAACCTTCAGGCAGCGTAAGACATGGGCTGATCCATCCCTGATACCTGTTGTGATCTCTGTTGGGTCCTGAGTACATAGCAAAACTGCAAATCGTACTGAACATGCTTTCACAATGCCTAAATGCTAGATCGAGTCTTTAATCACTACACAGCTAAACTGTGAAGGTTAGTACTTTAAAAATCCCACAAGCCACAAATTTCCTGCAACAGATAACCCTTCTATGTACTGAGGGTTAGTCATGTACGAGTTGTTATCTTGCAACTTCGGTAAATGAAGCATACACTGGATTTGTTGCTGGTCTACACTATGATAATGCATTAGATAGTGTGGTAACATTCTACACACTCCATATTGTGATTTACTGCACAAAAATAACTTTCCAAATGTTGTACCAGGTATGCACAATTTCACCCAGTCCTCATAAAAATTTCATATTTATCAATTACCAATCACATAACTAAATTGATTTTGTTATGCACTTGTTCAGTTCATCTTCTAAACTGCAGAATATAGTGATAAACCTACTACCAAAATTATCTTGTAACAAATGCTGTACACAGATGTCAGTATATCCACAATAATGCACACCTACAGTAAACAGTACCATCTAGCAGGTCAGAAATTTATTTAATGTTGGCTGATGCTTTCAGCAGCTCAGATTACATACTGCTGAATGACAGAAAAATTAGAGACAATAAATAAGAAATGACAAAGTGGTCACAAGTTAACTGCAGGTACTAACCCTTCATTAACCTGGGTTGTGTGTGTTATGTAATGCCATGGTTGACTACTAAGATTAGGTAGCATTGGTTATACATGAGTGAAATGATACCAACACTAACCAAGTGCCCCTTTGTCCACCACAAACCCTCTGGAGACTAGCCTGGAACTGAACACAGACCTCCACAATGAAAAGCTAGTGACTAACCACCTAAGCCATGCAACAGCCATGAAAAGCATATCAAGTGGTCCAGAGTTTGTGTTTTTCTTGTGTCCTTACAATGGTGCTACAACACAGCACCAATCCAGGATAATCTGTGTGGATTTACCCTGCGTGTGACTCGAATGACCTATAAGGGTTTTCCCCAACTGCATGTATATGGCTCATCTAAAACAGTCGTCAGAACTGACCAACAAATTGAAAAATGAAATGGCTTAACAAATTTTCATAAGATTAAACAGAATCTAATTTCATAAAAATTCATTCAGCAGTTCTTCAGATGTTATGTGAGTAAACATGGATGGACAAAGATTTTATCAGGCACTCCATAGGGATGGGGCTCAAAAGGGCTTCAGAATATTAACACACCTGAGATACACCAGGGAGCTGTAGGTGAGGCTGGAACTTGCTCTCCAGAACCAGTGCCTCATTCAACTTTGATATTAAGGGGTGGATAGCATCCGGCTGGCCCTGGTCCATTCCTGTGATGTCACTTCACTGGACCCCAGTTACACCTCAAGAATGGCCCAATATGAGGCCTTTTATCTGCATCAGGATAAAAGACACATTATGATTAATCACTCCACATACAACAATTTCCATCAAGACTGACTTGATCTTTTCATTATCTTCAATTTCAACTGTATAACTGCTCCTGAACCCAAGCAATTTCTAGAATTAGAATATCCTCAAATAATATTCTGTTGAAACCTGTACTTTAATCTGGGCTCCAACCCTCCAAAGCAGTGTTTCCCAAACTTTTTTTTTTTTTTGGACCCTTTCTGGCTTCAAAAAAAAACCCACAGAACTTTACATCCTTGTTTACATAAATATAGTGTCCAGATGATAAGTATCCAAAATTAAAAATTCATATCTCAGAACTGATTTTTGATACGTACTTACACAAACCAGTAGTGCATGTAACAATGCATTGCATGATTTAACCTTAATTAAAATGACTGTCACTTCGTGGGTACAGGGAATTTCTTAATTAAATATTCTAAAGATCATATGAAATAAACATATCACCAAATAAAGAAGTTCCTCGATTATTTTTAACAAAACATTAATTCAAAGTAGCCATTCCAGAAATATATCCAAGGATCTTTGGGTAACTGGTCATGGATCCCTTGGGATCCATGAAGCTCACTTGGGAACCAAGGCTCCACAGCAATGCACCTATCAGACTATATGTCATTAACCAGAGACCACAATCCAAAATTTTGTATGACTTTTAAAATGACTCATGACAAAGGAGAGTTATGTCACACATAAAATGTCAAAATTGCATAGCGTTTACAGATACACACAGAACTAAATTATGCAGTCCACCTAGAAGTTACATTTGGCATGGTACGCCCAAGGCGCAGTGCTCAAAACAGTATGTGTCTACGAGTGAAAGTCTCTGCTAGCAGAAATGAATGTCAAGACTGAAACAATCAAAAACCTTTACCAAGTTCTGTAAACTTGGCTGATGATATGTTATCTGGAGACTTCAACACACCAGTTTACACAGTTTTCTGGACTGCAGTTGCCATTTTGGCATAAGTGATTCAAACTCTTGTCCTATTAAAAGGATGAGTTGTTTCACAAGTTACCTCAAATCGTCAATTTCTTGTGGTGCTATAAGTCCTGATGACCACAAAATATTCTATATGCATTAAAGTGACTACCCATCAGGTAAGTGCTTGTACAATAGGTACATAAAATTTCACCTGCATTTCACAGTTTACAACAAGTAATAAAATGCGGTCAGAATTCAAGTGCAAATGCATTTATGCAGCAGAACATTAAATGAACTGCACAAATACCATAACAAACATTTCCAGTGTATAAATATCTATCTGCCTTATTATAGAAGCAACTAAATTTTTCACCACCCATTTTAAGAAATTCTTAAGTATGTTCACCATCATATCATCAGGAGACTTGCCTTGATATAATGTTTATTACAACATTCCCATGAAACATGCATCACACATCTGGCAAACAACAGCAGCAGATAAAAGTTGATGCAGACACTGCGCAATGCAGGCATCAAAATAATGTCTATTTCTCGCAAATGTGTGAGGCAATCTCTTAGAAACAGTTTACTTCCATGACATGTTTCTAAATGGCATAAATAATTTTAAAAAATATGCCATGCCATGTACATTGTTTGTTGCATGACCAACCTGTAGTGCCTTTCATGAAACACTACAATGTACATATTCTTGTATGTTTACTTCCGCAAAATATTTCCCAAGTCAAACAAGAGGGGGTGCAGAAACATTAAATCTGAAAAATCACATACAATTCAATTTTAGAACAAAGGAAGTCCATACTGAAGCCACTCTTCCTCATTTCAAGACATTCCATGCTGTCACGACACAAGTAACCTAAGGGTACAAACAAGACTGAGTGTAGAATGTAGCCTGCTAGAAACTGGGGGTGTATACAGTCATTTCTGAGACTATCTGAACAGGATTCAAACCTTTGATTTCAGCAACCTGGCAGCCAAAACCTTTGCCTCAGACCACAGCCACTGGGACCAGCATAAACAAGATATTCATTGCTTATTAAAATAATTTACTGCTTGTATTCATTTTGGATGTGATTTCTGTCCACAACCATACAACATATTGATGATGATGGTGGTCTGGACTGGCCTGATTCCATACAGGTGGTCTGCAAAACATGCAGGCAATAAACACCTCCACATCCAATTTCAAGGTACTCCGATCACTAAAAACTAAAACTAAACTCCGTGGCCTTAGTCCGCACGCGAACTATACCGACAGAGCGGCCGCCGCTGGTCGGCGAAGTTAGTGCTGGCATAAATCCTATCACTACTGTTTGTGTGTGAATGACTTCTGAACAAGTCACCTAAAGTGAATAAAAATGAAGAGTTTCATTCTTCCAGTGACCAGCATGCAAAGAAGCAAATGGACTGGTTTGAGCTTGGCTTCATATTGCACATACCCAAACATTGCTACATGCTCTATAGTGATATGAAAATCATACAGTGTAGTATACATTTCTATAAGGCATGAAACCAACTGTGTTTTGAAGGGCAGAATAAAGATGCTAACTGAACAATGCAGGCAAGGAAACATGACACACATAAAATTATTGGTAAAAATTCTTCTAACTGGGATCTACTAATATGTTTGTACAAATATTAATGCCATTTAAATTTCAATAACAATCTAATTCAGAACAGTTTGGTTTTCAAAATAAGTGACCTATTTACAAAGGCAAAACAAACTGATTCATAATATATTGTACAAAACAATGCTTAAACTCATGCATAACTAATTATTTGTGATCTTGGTAAAAGTATCTGGGTATATCATGAAACAATAACTTAAACAGCTCAACATGGATTAGAGGATACTGCTGGAAAAATGTGATGCTCCCACTCAAAATTAAATCTCTCTACAAAAAGAACCAAATTTAAGGCAGAGTTAGCAATTCCTTCAGATTCATCCTTCCTAATCTTTGGATTTATTTATTTAGTTATGGGTTACTTGATCAGGCTTCAGCTCAAATTATATGACATCAAACAGCTGATCTCGTGGCCAAGATATTTATCTTGAACCTCTTAAATCCCAGGAAGGATTGCTAAGGCTGCAACATTGAGCAACTCTGTTGCTGAATTTACGAATGATCTGAAGACTGTAAAAAAGAATTTCACTAGTTGTAGTGACATTCTTGAAAGGTTAAAGGTCATATCAATTTCTCAGCACATGGTCCCAAATTCTATGATAGTGGGAAATAAACTTCCTGGACAAGAGGCATATAAATTCTTAATACTAAAGTAGGTGGGTGGTGAACGGTAGCCACTGTGCTTTAAATGGCTGAGGGACTAAATTTCTAAGCATGTAAGTTACATCCTATCTTAACACCGCGCCATCAATCGAAGAACCTTTGAAAAATACGCTATAACGTCCACTACACACAGTAATTAGGCAGTGGTCAATACTTAACTGGCAAAACTTGTTTACGGTGTACGTTAACCATTGTCGGCTAGAGCTGGGAAACGGAAATTTACGATTTCATACAAATTTCTCAAGCAGATAGCGTAACTGAAAGCGAACATCTTTAAATACTCACCCGGATGCGTCCCAGATACCCAGTTTCCTACTAATCAGCCAATTTTGGAAAGCTCGTCCCTAACAGCGATCCTATCAAGCTACTTCGAAATTGACAGTTAAGGGTATTATGGCGTCAACTGTTTTCTTGAGCTCAGCTGATTGTGTTCCTGCGCGTAAAATATAGGTCCACACATAACACAGAAATATGTATTAAACAGACTAAAAATAACTTCGTAATACGTAGTAATCGATGTTACTTAGATATACGTAACTGGTCACAAGCACTATGAGCACACGTATACATTAATGTTTTACAGCGAAATCGCAAACCGAATTTATGCAATGATACATTGTTGTCACATTTAGTAATCAGCTGGAAATTGGTTTATATTATGCAGTAGTGCTAATAATATCTCTGTAGTTGTGTATACAGAAGATGACGAATGCATATTACTTTCTGTTCGGTGTTATATCCATTTGGATTTCTGATACCACTATTAATACAATTCGTTCGATTCGGCAAAATTGTATTTTCGAATACAAAGGAACTCGCGCCCATTGGCTGATACTTGTGTGGAAGTCTGAAGTTTGCGGATGCAATAACAGTCCATTCGAAGTAGTGGGTTAATGGCTTTATCGTATTTAATAACGTTTAAGAACAGGTTGTATCCACAGTAAAAAATAACAGTTCATAGTATCACAAATGTAATCTTTTAAAAATATTTTCCTCGTGTTTATCTTCTTTGGGTTTTATTTCTGCTAGGAAATGATATCCGTGGGAATGAAGTAAATGACTTCCAGTTGCCTAGTAATATTTTCAGTGGCAAAATGTTCCCCACTCATATACCCATCACTTTACAGTTCATGGTAGGCTAGATCAGGTAGTCCCTTCACCACTGATTGCGCTTGTCTAAACAGTGTGTAAATTAGAAGAATGTTATCTCCGGGGTACGGCGATGAGGCTATGGTGTAGTCGGCCGGTGATTGAGGCGAGGTTGGTGGGGGGTCAAATCGCAGCAGGTGGCAGAATGTTCTTCTCTTCTCCGAAATTTCCAGACTGGCTGTGGGTTCCAGCTAGCCTCCAATGCAATGGGTTCTTGGATTCTCTTACAGGAGTAAAGCAGGTGGAACATGAAGTTAACCCCTCACTTCCCAGTAGTCCTCCTCGTATATATCCCTTCATTATGTGGACAGGGAAAACTTTACCGTGTGTGTGTATATATATATACACACACACACACACACATATATATATATATATATATATATA
>Ga0123354_10004770_pt1 | contig 19371 bp, 13 predicted proteins | sample TergutLab28metaG_2_FD_97872 | JGI IMG/M metagenome (GOLD analysis project Ga0123354, IMG submission 97872) | Labiotermes labralis P4 segment gut microbial communities from Petit-Saut dam, French Guiana - Lab288 P4 | ecosystem: Host-associated > Arthropoda: Insects > Digestive system > Gut ...
TAGCGTCTTTGAGTTGTTCGATTGTGCGGGGTGTATTTTTGTACACTTTGCCCTTCAATAGGCCCCAAAGAAAGAAGTCGGCAGGCGTTAGATCGGCTTCCTCGTGTCTCTAACTTTTTAACCCATTTCTGGATGCAACACTTCGATGGTGCACGTTTATCACCAAATTCCGTTCGAAATGCCGTCTGGCATGCTTTAAATGAACCTGTTTGCAAGTATTTACGAATGAGAAACCCGCCCTGTTCGGCTGTATACATAGACAATAGTTTGGGGCCTCTAGCGAGACTCACCCTGTATAAAAGCGAGCCGACAAAGACTACTTCAAGGCAGGAATGAATATCGCGTTCCCTTCCGGTGAATCACACTCAAGGATATCAAAACCAGATGCCTTTTTTCGTCGTAGTGGACAGAAGGCAGAATACGGCATATACAGAGCACCCCGCTAATAAGTGCGGCTGCTGTAGCGGAAGCCTTTTCGCGCATGAAGCCGACATCCGCCGGCAATTCAAAGTTAGTTTTTACACTATTGACACTCGCCAATCCTTAGTGGCTTAGGATTCGTTTCTGAAATTCACTACTGCGTTCTCTACTTTGCAATACTCCCGCAGCTATCAGCCCTGCCTCGTAAAATCGTTTCACAACTGTGATTCTGTATCAAACGTCATGTGGCAAGGGAAACAGGATAATGGGGAGGAATGACAGAGGCTAAAGGCCGGGCAGAGGAAGGGAGAAATGGAGCTGTCGACGAAGAGAGCGAGTAACAGATCAAGATAAAGATATATCAAAATAAACACCGACAAACGCACACATATATTATTAAATAACCACTTTATTAATACTACGCGTCAACATAAAGGGTTCTCTTCAGGAGGTGCAACTGACATTCTCGCAAAGTAGACGCTTCACACTAAATTGAATTATACAACTAGTGACTCGTTTTGTTGACCCACGCCACTAGAATTAATCGAACTCCCTATAGATGGCCCTTTAAGACTTGACATATAGAGTTAGTACAGCAGTTACTGAATAATACGTATATGACCGCATTGGTCTGTGTTGATATAGTGATATTAGTGCACAGATATGAAGATAAAGTTTCAAGATGAAGATATATACGTGAAGAAGGGGTAGACAACATGGAGAATGTAACAAAACAGGACAAACAGGGCGAGACACACAGCAAGCGATAAACACTAGACGAATGAGACGTATATGAAGACAGAATTAGAGAACAAAAAACAAGAAGGGGATGATAAATTACAGAAACGCGAAGAACTTGAGAGAGTGGAGACAGATTTTAAGTAGGGGAAAAGAAAAACACGAAGGGGATTAAGAAAAGGTGAAGGCAAGGGCAACGAAAGAAAATGATAAAGGAAAGTAGTGCAGGAACGTGATGGCTATGGTGGTGGTCACGATCGTGATAGTTATGATGACCACGAAGATGAATGAAAGGAAAGAGAAACAGAATGAGGTAGAACACAGGGCTATTCGAAATGATTTTCGGGGTTTTAACAACTTGTCATACACAATACACTTGAGATAGGAGTATGTAGTTGCACCGATGGATCTAGAAATTCTCAAAGTTTTCTTTTATGATGTGTGGTGTGCAGTAGTTAAGCATTTCTCCGCTTGGAGCGCAGTTTACTAAGATGGCGGCGAACGGCAGTGAGAAGGCGTCTTGTGTGCTTGCATTTCATTATCGTGTTGATGTTTGTAGACTCACAACGGGTGCATATATAGAGCACATGTAAGGTATGTAACAAAAACTTGGAGTGTTCTTCTATTAAATAAAAAAACACACTCCTATCTCAACTAAATTGTGTATGACAAGTTGTTAAAACCCCGACAATCATTTGGAATAACCCTGCATATGGTGAAGTGAAAACAGAGGTCCTGAGGGTGAAGGAGGAGGAGAAGAAAGAAGAATAGCCTATGTCCTTTAGCTGTTATTACAAGCCATGACGTGGTCTCATGCCCCCTTTCTCAGCGATCTCTGATAGGGGTTTATAGTTTGTGTTGGGTTGGAAACTTAGATCTGAGACGATAAATGTGACGCTTACGTAAAACTAGGACAGAAGTGTGTGACGCAGCTTCCACTGCTAAAAAGAACACAACATACCCAACGGCAACGATGTACGTCTCACAAAGACCGCCTGGAGACATGGCAATGCGGACGGTTCAGAAATGTATCTTGTACGTAGTTCATTGGCACAGGCTGGTGCGGAAGAATCCGCGCTGAATATTTCGTTATTTTCCCGGAATCCTAACAATTAAGAGGTGGGATTTCCCCTAGAGTGACAAGAATTGTCTGCAGGTCTACAGGGTTTCCTGTCATACGAACGCGCGAGTTTGGGCTTTCCCCGCGTGTTGACGGGAACTGATTTGAACTTTAACCCATGCTTCTAACAGTAGCGTTCATTTCTTCCAACTGTCCTCCCTACAACGAAAAACTTTTGTATTTACCATTTTCCTCCATCACTAAATATTTCCGGGACAGACAGCGCGTGTGATTATCGGAAACCGCAATGCACTAGGAACCGTGCGATATTCACGCAACTATTCGGTACCGGGTTTCCCCCGTTTACTATCTCTACACGTTTGCTTTCCCTCTTCGTGTGTTTGCAACTGGTTTTCCCCAGAAGTGACATCCATCCAACATTCGTTTTTAGGACGACTGTGCCTATTCGTGGGAGTCATTCTCACGCAACCCCCGAGCGTGATGTTCGAAAGGGGCTTCATGGGCACCTTGCACAGCCCATTAAAGCGACGCAAAGCTTTTTTTTTTAAAGGAACCTTGTGCCTTATAATTAAGACACATCTTTATGTGATAATAAAGATGGGTTTCTTTGGCACCACATGCAACCTAGGCTGTGATCCTCGACATTAATTTTTAGGCACCCTGTTACTAATTTTCGAATTCGTGAATTTAAGTGTCCTTCCCCGACTAACGAAATTTCTTCTACCGTAATATTCGAGACTCGTATTTTGGGCACTATGCGCCCGATTCTCGAACATTAATTTTTTCTGGGTTGTCTCTCCAAGCGGAATAACTTTATATTTACATTTCACTATTACTGTTAGTTACTGACACCGACAGCGCAATGGACGGAAGGACGGCCACTGTCAATTACGCAGATAGCCAGTGACTGTGTATACTTCTCATCTGGTGATTCCGCATAAACACCGAATCATTCACTACTGTAAAAACGCAACACTATAGATTAAGACAGTAAACTGAGATGATGATCATAGCACGGCACTCACGACTATCGAAATATTACTTAATCTGAACCGCTACGTTGATATCTGAATGTCGGGGTGCCCATCCTCAATCTGCAGACGCTAACACATAAAACACACTTCAATCCACCACACGGAAACACGATTCCCACATCCGAAACCTTCTCCTCCTCGAACCCATTGAAAGAATGGTGAACAAAGGAAACTTTTTTCCTGGTAACAGACAACGCAGTATTATCATTATACATAACAATTAAGAGGCTGACTCAGTTTCATGCAATTAATTACGCAACCGTAATACTATTTCTGCTCCCTGCGAAAGTGGCACAAGCGTTACTACATCCTTACCCGGACATACGCGTACTTCCGCCTTATTCGATTTCAAGAGAAAGGGATCGCACATGTTCTGCAGTACGGTAAGGTCGCTCCCGCAACATGCCCATGGAAGCAGAGGAGAAGTACAGTTACAGCACTACTTATGTCTAATCTCGGCGCTATACGGAAGTGGGTGGTAAACGCCAAAGCCCCTCCCGCATTACCCCCAGGGGACAGCCCTGGTACCCATTGTAGAGGGGGCTGGGTGGGCCCCAGGGCCAATCTGTACGGGTACGGTGAATGGAAAACCTCTTGCCCTCACCGGGAGGTTCGACCCCGGACCGTCCAGCCTGTAGCGAGATGCTATACTGATTACGCTCTCCTGCCCCCCCCTCCCCCCAACGCCCACAAGGTACAGTAAGCAAGAGGGAATTTGATCAAAAGGCTGTTTAATGCGCCTCGGGCTGGTCCGGGTACCAGGACGGATTAAGTCAGACATAAAGTGGGTAAATGTGAAAAGTCTGATAAAATGGTGCTAAAGAATTAAAAAACGAAAATACTGGTATTTTTGCCAAAATTTAATATCAAAACACGACAAGACTTGTTGCTGTTGTTGTTGATGATGCTAAAGACGGTAACAGTTATATCTGTGGTACTGCCAGCACATAAAGCGGATGAGAGAGGTTCTGAGGACCAGAGGGCGAATAAAATGAGACAAAGGAAGAAAAGATGGATTGTAAATGAAAGCCGACACAAAGGATAATGAAGGAGGAAATGAACTATCTGAACATCACTGGGGATGGGTATGAAGAATAAGGGCACGATAAGGGAATTTAAGCGGTTCCGCAATATGTGACAGACCTAGGGCGAGACTATTCAGAATCATGACATTGTCACTTGTCCAGGGGCTCGACTTATAATCCAGTTCCACTGGTTGATACAAGTGGGCGCCAAAAACAAACGGGTTCTATGTTTAATTTCCTTCTTTTGTCCTTGCTGCATGACGATGCTTACTGACAGCAGTTCTATTTGCAACTGCCGGAGTTCTCCAGTACTTGATCAACAAGAACAAAGCTGGTATGTGTGTGTGCCTGTCTGTCTGTCAGTACACCAAATTATGTTCCGGAAAGACCTTCCCTCAAAGTTGCTCGATATACATTGTGCAAGTAAAGGGTCAATTAAACTAGTAATGAAATATAAAAACACTTCGCCATTAAAATAGTGCTGAAGTTAAGAATGAGTGGGGCTATACTTCAAATCCCCTGTTCTTCTTCAGGCACTGAACTTCCTTTAATGATTGAAAGTTATGGCCTTCTCAACGACATCTTTCCATTTCCCTCGATCCTGGACACAGGTTATCCAATTTTAAACTTCATTTGGCAAATGTCCTGTTTGACGTTATCCTCCCATCGGTGCTTGGGTCTTCTTTGTGATCTTTTGGTTAGAGGATTCCATTTAAATATCTTCTTGACTGTTCTGGTATCTAGCATTCTCTGTACGTGACCAAATCAGCGTAGTCTTTGAGGTTTAATATAATTGACTATATTTTTATGTTTTATCAGTTTATCTAATTCTTCGTTAGTTTTAATCCTCCATATTGGATTTTCTTTCGTAGGCCCAAATATTCTTCTAAACATTTTCCTCTCAAAGACCAGCAATTTTTGAAATGCGGTTTCTTTCAGCACCCACGTTTCTGAGGTGTATGTCACTACTGGTCTTATGACGAATCTATATAATTTTAATTTCGAGCTCTTAGCGACTAATCTGCCTTTGATGAACTTTTGGTTTGCTTAGTATGCCTTTGTACCAAGAGCTATCCTCTTTTTGACCTCTTCTTCGATTGAGTTACTATCACATATAATGGACCCTAGATATTTATATTGTTGAACTTGCTCTATATATGAGCTATTAATACTTCATATCCCCTGTATGCCTTCATAACATGCATTAGGACACTTTATTTCACCTTTACACACGCACAATTTAGCTACCGTTTTATGCACAAAATCCTCAGAAGTAAGATGCTCGCTAAGCTCGGTTTTATAGACATAACCTCAAATTTACATTCCACGCTTGCAATATATATATGTATGTAACCGATAACACCGACCTATAACAAATGTTACACACACCAATTTGTGCCCCTCTGAATTATATTTACACAAATTTTCTCACACGCAGTGTCAATAATTCGTTACTGAGCGTCATAATACTGAAAGCCAGCCGTATCATTTGTATGCAGTCGACAAAAATGCCTCGAAAAAGTTGCATACTGTTTGGATAACGTTCTGCACACACAGTCTCTGTGCTGCATTCAGTTCCGACAAAGTCGCCACTTAAACGTTTTGCATAGCCTCCATGATAATAATGACAGCGGGAATATACAATGGCCTCCAGCGACATTAGGTTAGTATCCAGTTTCATATGTCAGTTGGTTAAAATATCGTTACGCACACAGTCATACATCGTTAGGAAAACACAAACAATACATAGGAATTTATTAGAAAATTAGAAAAACAGTGTCAATAGTTAGGGATCTCGGATAATCTTACCGTCCTGGCACATAGCAGTGATTTGTGTGTTGAAACCGAGTCAGAGCACAGAGCACTACATGGAGGGAATTACTCATTCCGAGAATCATCCGACGCTATCCCATTATTTCAACAATAAATGTACTATCATTAACTTAATATAGAGTGAGAGACTGCGCGCGCGTGTGTGTGTGTGTGTGTGTGAAACAGAAAGGCTTCACGGCATTCACGGAAACGCGCCGCGTATTCACACACTGTGCCGATCCCAGTGGCCGCGCGGGCTAAGGCAGAGGTCTATGGCTGTTCGATTGCGGGTTCGAATCCCCCCGGGGACATGGATATCTGTCTCTTGAGTGTGTTATGTGTTGTCAGGTACAGGTCTCTGCCCCGGGCTAACACCCGTCCAAAAGAATCTAACTGATTGTGGTGTGTCTGAGTGTGATCATGAAGCCTCGCCAATTAGGAGGCCCTGGACCACTAGGGGCTGTCGCGCCATGGGAGAGGGGAGAGAATTCCCACAACGTGTTGCAGAAGGTTCAGCGTAGTTTTGTTAACAGTGAAACAAACAAAACATTTGTACCCCGAGGACCGCCCATACATGGTAAAGCTGAAGGCACATTGCACAGTGCAGCCAGTTCATATTCAGCAGCGAAGTCCTGAATATGTTAACCCCTCACATTACGAGAAGAATACTGGTTGAGAGTGTTGGAGAACATGGTATTGGGAGAGACGATTGGGCTTAAAACGAAGGTTCTTACAGCAGACTGGAACATGGGTGTAGCTTGGAAGGGTGATGGCGGGGAGGGGAGTGCGGCCGGCTAGGCGGCAGAGTTCAAGGGGAGGAATTTAGGCGGCAAAACGTATATTTTAAGTAAAAAAATAAAAAATAAAAAAATAGGTTTTCTGGGCTCAACATACTTCAAGTTATCAAGCCACAATAAATAACCGTGCTTCTTAAAATTTCGTATGGGCAGCAATTGTGCTTACTCGCCCCGGGGCCAAAAAATCTATCTACGCTAAAGGCCCGGAGAAAACTGCATAATGAGGAGCTTCGTGACGTACACTCCTCACTGAATCTTGAAAGATGACGTGGGCGGGGCAATGAGCTAAATGAAAATAACAGACACGTGTATTGCAGTTCACAAGCCCTGAACTCGGCAGTGCATCACTGCGGACGTTGAATCTCAATGCTAATGCTATGCGATGCCATAACCTTGGTCAGCAGACTTACCTAGAAACAGCTCCGGTATCTGTGATACTGCGATCTGCGTGAGACTGACGCTGTCGTGGCATGTAATAGGATGGCTGCGGGCCTTCGAGGGTAATTGCTGGAAGCACACGTATATTCTAACGCGCCATCTGCACTACTTTACATGGTATTGGCCTTCATATAAGGTCAAGATAAAGGTCACCCCATTACACGCCTACACAGGCAAAGTGGGGAGGCGGAGATATAGCTGCAACTCATTCTGAACCTCGGCGTTAGAATGGGGTGGGTGGCAGCACCACGCCCCGGCCTCTTTACCCCCGGGGAAAGACCCGGTACCCATTGTACAGGAGGCTGGGTGGGCCTCGGGGACGGTCTGGACGGGAACGGAAAGTTTCTCCCCCAGCGGGATTCAAACCCCGGACCGTGAAGCCCGCAGCGAGTCGCTATACCGACTGAGCTATCCCGGCCAATTTCGTGCTCATATATTGGATATGAAAAAACCGCATAGCGTCACAATTTATTCTTTGAACGACGAACCATTTTTAAGGAACCCGATAAAATTCCATTTGATCGTCACGTGAAATACCAGTTATACTGAACAGATTCGTGGCATTCCGCCTGCAACGTTTCAATGAAGAGCTATTACACATTTTGTCGTAATAAGTTCAGTAGCTCTGCTGACAGAATGAACTGGCACTGTCGCCTCACTATAAGTCCGTATTACGCATAACACACAATTATAATGTAATTACATTCGTATTATCCCCCCACATGTCGGTGTACATCAGCAGATGACCTGCGTGCGGCAGCTGTTTCTGGCCAGCCTAAGTGCCAGTGTGGCATGAGGATTTATTTTGTGAACAGAAAATGCAAACAATTAATATACACAAACGCCCAGATATCGAGAATTCGCTGGCAAACAAGCAAAGTCACGTTACATTGGGTAGTACTCTGCTGCAGCAGGACCGCATCCTTCCAAATTCGTCTGTACTTCCCTCTACAACAATCGCTACATTTCAATACCTGATCTCCACAAACGGCACTGCAGTCCAGGTGACGTAACGATCTACTGTTATGTGGTGGATGTGACGGAGTTGGGCTTTCTCTCTACATAGGCGGCATAGATAAAAACCCCTGCAGACACAATCGCGCAGGGTGTTCAAGGGTTAGGGACCCCATAAACGTACAAAATACCGAAATTTGTTCTAGGGTCCCTTCGGACTGGATACCTTCTTCTGACATAAGGCCATATTCTGGATCCCTGTTACAGGGATCTGGGAGTAACCTCGAAAATGATTTGGGGGAGGGGGGGCGGAGGGTGAGCGACCGGTTATCGATGCCACAGCTTTATACCGAAACTAAACCAATGCTCATCTACAAGCAAGGGTTCAAAAATGCTGGCTCACCTTCAGGGCAGAAGTGTCAAATAAAAATTCTTCGCTGACGACATCGCTGGGCAACTGATAGCTTTCCTACCCGCAAATGAACCGCACCAACCGACTTACAATCGCGTAGCAAGCAAGACAACGCGACGTGCAGTGTTTCACCCTGAAGAATTTCGCCGACCAGGCATTTAAATCAAATCTAACGTGTACAGGTTTTGGAATCACACTGTATAAATATGGGTACTACAGTGCTTCATACCTGCTCGCACCCACAGTCCCTCCTAAAGAGCTATTCATTCTATTCACAACTGTCTGTCTTAATGAGGTAGCAAACAACTCAACTAAGAAACAGACACCACTCAACACCAAAGCGCAGCGTGGCAAGTCCATCGTGGAGATGACCCATTATATACGTCACACACATCAGCACACGCACTGGCTGCCCCTGCACCCACTATGTTCATGGTCTGGATACGGGCCGGTTTCTGTTCTTGTTAATATCTCGTTTAGGCTGGCGATTTTGCGTGTTACATTTATAGTCTCCTCTCTATCCTGATCCCTCATTTATGACTACTTAAACATTCTACCCAGTCTACAAAACTGTTTGTAATACGGCAACCGACTAAAAACATGCCCATAGATATTATATTCTGACCTGTGTGGCAAAGACTGATTGTAACAAAGGCAGATGTATAAAGAATTTAATTTATACGGGTTATGATGTCTGTACTGTACAGGATCAACAGTGACTGATATATTTCAGGAAAAATGCTACAGAAAATGTTGTGGCCCTCGTGGGAGAAGTAGCCGGATAATTGGGTAAATTATCTATGTACAGAATAGGTTGGTATTGTGTACTTATTAATCTGTTGTTGACAGATAAATAAAGGGGGACAGAGCAAAAGAGACATGTTATACACATAGGGCGCGTTAAATGCATACAAACTGCGCGCAGGAAACCTCACTACAGAACAGACCTTGAGAGTTCTAGATGCATAAGGGATAATAACCTTAAGTGAGGTTTGAGTATATAGTGGATTCAGCTGCCAGCAGAACTGGTAGGGCGTATCTGCATGCTTCGTTTGCCAGGCTCAAGCCTCGCCTTGCGAGGCAAAGTTTCTGACATTTCCGTGATTACTTCAGCTCAGACACCGGCAGCTGACGAAGAAAACTGATTTAAGTCTTAGTAATTGCACTCCGGATTCATTATCTTACTGAGAGCGACTGTGTTGGGGCTTCACGCAAAGTGCTTCGGACCCCTCACCGGCAGACCACGCCGACACTTCGTCACTTTCACACAGTGCCAGACATGCATGGTGCTTAACTGAACTTTCCGAGTTTTTTTTTTTCCTCTGCGTTCTATTGATTGCAGAACTAATTTAGCGAGAAATTAAGGATGGTGAGGTTATTATTAACCGCGAATTGGAACAGATGTGCATGGAACGTAATATCATGCCAGCATGCTCGTGGATAACAAAGAACTAAGAAGTACAGTCTGCATGTTCTAAACTAGATTGGAACCAAGGAACGCCCGAAGACAGGGAAGTCCATTACGGCTGAATGAAACATACTGGAATTAATTTACAGTCTCATTCGTATGTTGTTTAAAGATACTCTTTCAAATGCAGGAGCTGTGTAACACGACACGAGGATGCTTTACTAATTACTTGGTTAAAGGGGATGTGATCTACTTCATCGTAACCTCTCAGGCACAGAGGTTATCCAAACTTTCACTTTTATTGATTTGTTGGTTGAGTATTTGTTTCATTTAACATATTCTGCGTAAAAGGAAACGCCATGAAGCAGAATCCTACCTGAGAAGTTACGACTCATCGGTTGGCCAAACCATTCCTAGCATTTTGCAGCACCCGAAGGTTCCTTATTGTGATCGCCCTAGTTCACACCCTCCAATTCTACTGAAACTTAATTTTGATTTTATAATCTCGTCTACGCCTAGGTCTTCCAAAAGGTCTCTTCCAGGTTTTCCCACCAAAACCCAAGTACACAGCTCTCCTCCCATGCGTGCCACATGCTCCGCCATTCATGCTAATGAAACGTGGCCAGTCGAGATCATGAAGCTTGACACGAATTTATCACTACTTCTCCCTGTCATAAACGTTCTGCTCAGCAACCTGTTCTGGAACACACTCCATTATGTTCTTTCCCCAATGTGGGAGACTAGTTTCACACCCATACAATAGACAAAATTACAGAATTGAGTATCTTAATCTTCACAGCGGTAGACAACAAACGGGAAGACAAACGATTCTGGACCAAATATTAGCAAGCGTTTGGTGTTAATGTATTTTTATTCTTTAGTACCACCACCACAACTACAAACTACAAGTAGCCACTTCTACTACTACTACTACTACTACTACTACTACTAGTAGTAATAGTAGTATAGACCTGAGGTATAGGCAAGTCGTCCTCAGACTTAATGCTTGGAGCAAGGTGTTTCCATTCTCTTTTGTGGAAATGAAAAAATTATTAAACATTTTACAGATACATTTCTACCGTTTCATACTTATGTTATATTTATACTGTAGGTTGTTATTTTTATTTTGCTGTTTTTGTAGCCTTGGAAGTATAAAGTAATAAAAAAAATTGGAAACTTGAATCTAACTCTCCACATCTCGTGTGTCACTAGGATTTCCTACAAATATAGTAATATAATTACATTTTTCCTGTTGCGCTGCGGCCCAACGCGGGCCATGGCCTCCTCATTCTTGAGGTTTCCAGATCACACACAACGACGCACCACAGTCGGTAGGATTCCTCTGGACGACTGATCAGCTCGTCGCGGAAACCTCTACCTGACAACACACAACACTCACAACAAACATCCACGCTCCCGGTGGGATTCGAACCCACAATCTCAGCAGGCGAGCGGCCGTAGACCTACGCCTTTGCGTTTTGCACATTATCTCATAAACGGCACGATTTTCGGGAAAAAAGTTACCTAACATAAAATGTGTGTTTTCATTTTCTCAACAACTATTGTCTGAAAAATTTCTACTTCTAAGATGATTTCAGCGAGATACTGTCATAAATGTGCAGACCCCTCCGTGTGAAGTACCCGTTATTCTTGTGGGATTTTAAGGAAACATGACTTTTCTGGGCAGATTTTAGAAAAATATTCAAATGCAAAATATCATGTAAATCCTTCCAGTGGGAGCTGAGATGTTTCATGCGGGCGGACGAACGGACATAATGAAGGCAACAGTCGCTTTTCGGGATTTTGCGAACCCACCTAGAAAGGGCACATCTGTGTCTTATACAGCTCCAAACACACCGCACTATGGATGTAAAGACAACACAGCTCCAAACACTCCGCACTATGGATGTAAAGACAACAGAGCTCCAAACACTCCGCACTATGGATGTAAAGACAACAGAGCTCCAAACACTCCGCACTATGGATGTAAAGACAACAGAGCTCCACACACCCCGCACTACGCACTATTAACGACAACACAGCTCCGAACAATCCGTACTATAGATGTAACGTCAACTCATCGCCCGATTCCTGAAAGTGGATTTATCATTTCTTTAATTTAAGTTGCAGGATGTCCGCTTGACCACATAGATTTTCATAGGTCGACATTCCCGCATTATTTGGGATATTAATGCATTGATCCATTAGCCAGAAGTCGTACAAGTGTCACCAATAGAACGGCACGGCAGTAATAGACAAATCATGGCGCGCGCGCAGCCTGATCGGTACGACACCGTCATTTCTTCTCAGTTCGAATGAGACATAGAAATGAACATAAACTGGTAAGAAAGTATGGGCTTTAAACGAGGCACCCGTAACTATATCATTCCAACATTTATGTATCTGTATAACAAAGAATACAGCAAACCTATGGTCGCCAATGCGGGCAAGGTTCGAACTGGTCTGTCCCAATGTGTCTAAAGCGTTACAGCTACATCATCATCCCTCATCTGCTACTGCTTATGGAACAACAGTTTGTCAAGCACTACATACGACATGAATGTCATTACGCGTAACCTCCGAACATCACGAGGCAGGGCCACTTATAACATGCAGACAGCCAAAGGAACTTCATTTACTCCTACTCACCTACAATTGTACGCAATTATTAACTACATAAAAAAGACAATTGTTTTGACGCACCTTTCCCTCTTATCTCTAAGATGGAAAGAAAATCACTTGGACTCATGAGACATTTGCTATTATTTCAGTTCCTAATTCTGTAAAACTATCCGCTCATAAACGCCTTCTATTTTTTAAAACGAACGAGTCTCCATTCTCCAGTTCGAGCTTTGTCACATCCTAAGATAAAAAGTACGCATGGCATCCTCCACTTCACCAAGGACGGGACATTGGTATTTCCTGGTTCTTCGCTTACATTCCGATTTCCAGATCCCTTATCGATGCTATTCAATTACCTGTCTATCCTTCCCATTGCATAATCTCTCTCTCACACACACACACACACACACACACACACACACACACACACACACCTTTCTCTTGCCTAGTTCCCCGTAACAGTAAAGTAGCAGGCACGTGAAGGCATTTCCGCTACTGTAGCAAACATCCTGCATATCTCAGTATCATCAAATCTGTTTTACAACAATCTACAACAATGCTTCACACCTTAAATCTTAACGCCACATATAAGCCAAACAAACCTATTCTATTCGCCCAATTATGAATCTTTTGATTTCCATTACAAAACTCATGCAATATTTAGCTCTACCTAACGTCAGACTTCAACAGACCATAATCTTCCCTCTCTGCTACCCCTACCTAAATTAACCACACACCTGCCTCTTCACAAAGCCTACCGTATATAAAACTACTTCCGGCCCTTAATGAATTCTCCCATATTTAAACTCCACTCATCATCCCAGACTCGACGAGCACTTTCTATCTGCTCTCGAAGGTCTGTAATTCTACAGTGACAGCCCTCGATAGATACTAGCAACAATCAATGCCCTATTACTCCCCAGCAACACTATCTTCTTTGTTTTTTCCAATTACTTGCACTCTGCAGAACAATTCCTAAACAATTAATTTCATTCACTGCGTAGATTCCCTGTCCTTGAGACGGCCATTTCACCAATTCCAACCTTCCCACTGTTACAAAAAGTAATGCTTTGTCTTATTTCTTACACCCAAACCCCAGCCCTTAAGATACTTATCTACCTCATTCAGTACCTTTCTAATCTGTTGGCTGTAATCGACGCACATATCAAACCGTCAGCCAAAAATATTCCTCGTACACTCCAAGTACCCACCACCGCAGCACGTCGGTTACATTGACTCCGTTTTTACAATCAACTACATCGGTTGCAAGTGAGCAGGTAAAGACCTACACAACGCACCGTTTTTCCTGCCTTCTCTGTTTGGTTCATAGGGCTCGTCCCTACATTTTCTTCACTTTCCACACAACATTTCATACCACAGCGCAATTTACCACCCTACAACAAAGGAGTGCACAAATTTTCCAGATATCTAACAGCCACCTCAAAATTCTGGGCGATGACTGTAAGTAAATTCTATAGTGACGGCCCATTAATAACACGATGCACCGCAGCCACCTGGCTACCGGGATCTGTGCACCCCTGGCCTAAATAATCCTTTAACTTCAAATCCCCAGAGCTCCTCAACAGATGAGAACCGAAGCCATGCTCAAATGGCGTTTCTTAGTGGGAATAACCTCTGGAAGGATCTCTTTAATCAAAGAAGGCAAACATGTATTATCCATGTCCAGTGACAGCCCAAATTGAAGAAGTAATACACGGTTTTTCTTTCGGGCAAGGAGACCAAAATGTTGCAAATGCTAAAACAAAATACACTTGTAATTATCAAACCTGGTCGCGGCTTGCGTTGGTATTAGGCGAGCACCCGTAATGGGCAAACATTTAAGTCAACCAACTCACGGCACATACGACGTACTTGCTACTACGAAATTTATTGCACTTTTTGGAAATATTTTGAAACGTGTTTGCTGCGAAGTGCTGCGAACAGAACACGCAGGACTGAGCAATCCTTCCGAACGCCTTCCCGTAATATGTATTGTCTTTATTGCCGTAATAACTGTCCACGAGACAGCATGCTTGTCTTGTACTCCCCTGAACAGCGGGGTATCGATTGTGGCCATACATCACACTGTGAATTACTTAAAACGGTCAATAACTGGCAAACACGCGTCACGTGTTAACGATGCACCTCCATATCGTTTCAAGCTGTTACACAATCATCTGTTAGGCTACATCATCACCAGTAAAGTGTCATTACGATAAGCACCATGGCTGCATAAATTTTAAGACAAATACTATCATCAACGTGGAAATTAATTCGACTTTGAATAATAATATTAATAATAGCCGAGAATAAATTTAAAACAATAATAATTTTAAAAAAAACCCTGTCCCATCTTTTCACTAAGACCGGGCGTGGCTTTAAAATGAGGCAGAATGAGACTTTTCTGCACAATACCTTCCATCTCCTTTATATGGATGATCTGAAGCTTTATGCTTCAACTGATCATCAGCTCAAGCAATTACTACCCATAACTGAAGCCTTCTCAATTGACACAAAATATAATTTGGTACTGATAAACGTAAAACTCGACGTGTACACAGAGAAAAACGTCAGTTCCACGGGTTCCAACTGCAGTATGGTGGTACCATCCAACCCGAGTACAAGGGAGATACAATAGAAGGAGTTAGGTATGTTAACACTTACAGTCGAACACAAATATATTTGTTTTTTAAATATACAGGAGTTTACAACAACGACATGTTTCGGCTCTATGTGTGGGCCACAACCTGATGATGGCCCACACATAGGGCCGAAACATGTCGTTGTTGTAAACTCCTACAATATAATAACAAATACAGTTGTGTTCGACTGAAAGTGTTAGCATACCTAACTACTTACTATTGTACAAAACACAACGGGGATGACGCACATTAACAAGGGAGGAGCATTAAAACATCCTGTTTCAACAATTCAAACTCTCAAACAAAACAAAACCCTACAGCAATCTTGAGATTACTCATGTCCGTGCATTAATAAAGAATTCACAAAACAAAACCAACAAACGCATAACGTTAAAATTATTTTTTTTCACACAATTTGTCATAACTCTGACATGTTTCAAACTGTCCTTATAATCTTCACGGAGCTGAAAATCTCACAGTCTTAAACCCTGGGTGTTGACGATCTACGTAAGAGTGCATTACCTGCGACTGATCTAAAAACAAAACTAGCAAAATGGGCATCTAAGAGTTTACATGGTAGGTATTATCAACAACTAAATCAACCTGGCATTGACAAAGAAGCCACATGTACCAGCTGAGAAGAAGTGATATACGCCCAGAAACAGAGGGATTTATGTTTGCCGAACAGGAAGAAGTCACTATTACACGCAACTATGTAAAATAAACACATCAAGGACCCAAACCTCGTAACTGACACACGTCTTTGTGGCTCTTCATCGGTAAGTACCAAACATGTGATTGTCTCACGTCCGAAAATAGCCCAAAATACGTACAAACACCGACATCACTAGGTCGCCAAAATTTTCCATCAAAAACTGTTGACAATGTTTCACCTTCCTGAAAATCCATATTCTCCGTATTATAAATATGAGCCGCACGTTGTCCTCAACAACTAGAAATTCTGCTGGGATTATGCCCTATTAGCGGACAAGACTGTTCATTTCAATCGGCCAGACATAACACTGGTTGAGAGAAAAAATTAGGAAGTTGCATTTACTGACACAGCACTACCATTACCCCACAATCTACAAGCCACAATTACAGAAGAATGCAAATATCAGGAACTGGCTTCTGAAAACAGGCAACAGTCGCAACTAACCAAGATTACTGTCATTCCAATGGTCTTGTCTGCTCCCGGGTCATCGCTAACATGACTTAACCAACCTCACTAACGCCACACCTACTGTCCCAGGTCCAGAAAGTGGCCTTAGTAAACGCCTGTTCCATCGTGAGAAAACTCAAAGATAAAGTCCTCTTACCTGATGAAGAGGTTGACATTCCCCATTCATGTCGACTTACCATGTTATCGGGTTTATACACTCATTTAAATATTCCCTGATGCAACCCCCAGCATATATTAAACTTGGTTAAAAGTCCGTACTCTGGGTGATCAATAATAATAATAATAATAATAATAATAATAATAATACCCGAATGCACATATACAACTGCAAAAATCTGTAATTCTTGGCACATGTTCAATTGTAAGAAACTTTTTAAACTACAAATAAGACCACCTAGCCTAATCCTGTTGATTACAACATCTCAGGATAGGTGAATATTTCCCAGCCAAAGGTGAGAAGTGAGAAATTCGGAAATAATAATAATAATAAATACTAGCAAACCGACCTGATAAAGAGGAGACTTGCCTAATGATCGATACAGCCATGCAATTTGATTAAAACGTTTACAGAAAAGAAAATGAAAAACTAAGCAAGTACAAAGAACGATGATGATGATAATGATGATGATAATTTGGCTGTACCCTAATGCAATCAGTTCTTATCTCTTTTCTATGTGTTTTCGTTGATTGGTTGTTATGTGAAGTAGTTTCCCTATGTTGTTGCGCTCTTTCTTTAATTGGCAATTACCGCTGTTGTGTCAGCACATTAATGATAATAAGCTAATTTGAATTTAATTACTATGCTGAAGATATATTGCAATGCCCCGAAGGCACGGAAAGTTCATGAAGGTAAAACTCCACGCATTTGTAACGTCGGCACTCAGTCGTAAGTCAACGGTCAGTTTCACGCTCCAGCCGCTTCGTATCCGCAGAAAAGCCTCGTTACCCACCAGAAAGATGATCGGGAGGGACGCAGACACTATACACATTACCCTGCCGGGAAGACAACCCTGGCCGTCCTGCCGGTACCTTGTCTGAATGAGCGAACAATTCAGCATTTCTTCTCATCTTTGGACGAGAGAACTTTACATCTGAAAGAACACAAAGTGCTTGATGACGGCTACTTTTTTTTTTTCGGCGTGACATCACTTTTAGGCTGGTTATCGTCAAAGAAACAATGAAGGTCTTCAAACTCTTGTTACTGAAGAGAAAAACTTGTTCGGGTGTTAAATTTTCCACCAAGAGGAACACGATGTTTTCGTCTGGAAGTGGAGTTAAAGGCTCAAAACAGCGCTGTCAGTGTTCTGGCTTCCTGCAGACGGCAAGCAGTCTGGTCTGGCATTGGCTTAAACACGCTACTTTCAGCTCTGCTGGACACGCCACGCAAAACCGGCTTCAATGAATCCTCCTTTCTTTGTTCATTGTGTGCTAAGTCCTTGATACCTAACCACTAGCTGATTACGAATAGGCTAAAAATCCCAGCCAACAGCTATTTTAACGGGTGCAATGCTTTTTAACCCTTTCCACGTGTCTGTACACTACACAATGGCACAACAAGCCATGCACTGTCGTGAAAGTGTGTTGCACGTGCATATATATATATAATACATAAACTAAAGCCATAATATCCACAAGGCTTTGTTGTGCCTTGCGCGTATACAGTATTATACAATTTATTACAGCACTACACAGAAAATCCAAAACAAAATTAGCCTTTCAGGAATTAATGATAAGCCTGCAACACATTTGTGGGCCGTGATAGCTCAGTCGGTATAGCGACAGGCTACGGGCTGGACGTTCCGGGGATCGAATCCCGGTGGGGGCGAGATTTTCCGTATCTGTCCAGACCGGCCCTGGGGCCCACCCAGCCTCCTGTACAATGGGTACCGTGTCTTTTCAGGGGATAAAGAGAGGCCAGGGCGTGATGCTGACCCTTCACCCCTTTCTAGTGCTGTCTAGTCAAAGAGTAGAGCTATACCTCTACTCCCCCCATGGTCCGTACGGTCTGTACAGAGCCTCAGTGCCTGTACAAGGGTGCGCTTTACCCTTTATTTTACCTGACACACATTTACAAAAACATATAATTTTAATGGTGATTTCTGTTTAAGGGAACGACATGCTTTTCCACTTGTGACTTCCTAACTATATTTCGGGGTATCTACATTTCGTCCACGCGGGTTACATACCCCGTGCTCTTCTGCTTTTACTGTATTGCCTTAAAATAGCGTAAAAGATGTCTTTATCCTCAGCCAGATCAATTCAATCCATGTCTAACCATCCCACTTACTTGAAAATCCATTTTAATATTATCCTTCCATCTATGCCCACACCTTCCAAGTGGTCTTCATTCTGGTATCCCCACCAAAACCTTGAACGAACTTCTCCTGTCCCCCATTTGTTCCACATGTCCAGACCATACAAATCTTCGTGATTTGATTTTACTTTATAGTGTCTTTGTTATGATAAGGTAATGGGTTCGGAATATGTATATTCATCTCCTCCTACCCCACACCTACTATGGCGTCACCCAGATGGCGAAGAGCATTTGTCCAATACTAACATCCGTAACACCAAGTTAAAAATTACTGCCAGTCCCATCAAGCCCATATACTTATAATCACAAATTTCCGGACGATACAATTTCACTGTAGGCTTTAAAAATGACCGTTAAAAAGCTATGAATTATGAAAATGATAAAATGCTATATAGTAGTGTGTTGCTATGATAAAATCTTGGTAAATGTGTCCGCATATGTAATTCCTGGTTAGGTGTGTGTGTGTGCGTGTGCGTGGTGTGGAGTTAACA
>Ga0123354_10004771_pt1 | contig 19370 bp, 20 predicted proteins | sample TergutLab28metaG_2_FD_97872 | JGI IMG/M metagenome (GOLD analysis project Ga0123354, IMG submission 97872) | Labiotermes labralis P4 segment gut microbial communities from Petit-Saut dam, French Guiana - Lab288 P4 | ecosystem: Host-associated > Arthropoda: Insects > Digestive system > Gut ...
TGACTTCTACGCTGAAGAAGAATTTATATTATGTGTAGGAGACACAGAATTCTGCTGAGTATCCAAGGTAAGCTGTGTCGGACGTGTTAGAAAACCGTTTTGAGTTAGTTTATGTGAGTTGAGCAACTTCGTCGAACAAATATTTAGGAAAATTATTTAGAAATTTATTTTAAATTTCCGGCGTACATTGGGCTATATAAAGGAAGGCAAGACGAGTATTTGGGTCAACTGCTGAATTTAAACTTTTCATTTGTTACATTGTGATAGTGTAAATTATGGTTGTGTGTATATTTTTATTTTTCCTTTACTATTAAATATTTTTGGGTTAATTACTAAATTCTACTGACACAATTGACGCACTGTTGACCACTGACTGATGTCCCTGGAGTATTAGATAAGTTAACTGAGAAATACAGATGAGTGCATTTTGCATTTTACTGCATTGTGTGGCAGAGCAGTTTGTCAGATTTCCGACAGTCCAAATTTGGTTGTAAGTCTTGCTGGTGGCAGCACAGAAATGAGTGACTCTGGCGCTGACGTTAATACCGTACCCCTTTAAATTATAGTGTCTTCACGAGGCAGGTGCATTTAGGCCAGGGTACCATATTGGGAGGCACTGCATTACTATTAATTTCACACACTTAATACACAAGCATTTCAGGTTCTATCTACCTTTACCAATCAATATCACTGTCACCATCTTCACAGTCAGTGCCTTCATCTTCCTCACACTCACACCTAACATTCCCATCCTCTTCACTGCAATTCCACAACATATCATCATCAGTCCCACCCACTGCATTGGATATACAGCACTGCTTAAGACCCTTCAGTTACATATGGTGAGATGCGCTGCCATGTCACTGTGATTCACACTGACTAAACACTCACTCACATTTCTTGGTTTATAAAACATGCTCAATTCCATGATGTTTCACTGTATTCTCCACAGATTTTGTTAGTGGTGTCAAGAACTTAAATACACGTGTTCTGGATTTTCGCGTCATGGCTGTGGTCTGATCAGGTGGAGTTCATGGCTCTTTCTATGATTTTTATTTTTGGACTGGTCCAGATTTTATTTTTGAGCCATCCGGTTAATTTTGAATTTTTCAATGGCAATTTTACTGTTACGACCCTTGGACTAAATCTGCTCTCAGGCACATATCTTAACAAGCTACTGTTTCTATTGTGCCCAGTGGGTGAGAATAATTCAATCTAAGGGGTCAAGTTAGGAGCGTCTTACCCTGAAAATGGAAAGAGAGAGGGCTCCCCAAAACATCGTGCTTCTCTAAAAAATTCAGCGATAGATAGTCCTAAAAAAGAAGACCGTGTCAATGAACTTCACGCATGCTGTTTTCTCTATTCTGGATTTCTTGCCCCTTGAAGATGGGACAGATAGTTTGTCCCAAAACGTCGGTAAGGAATTACCAGTCCAAGCTGCATAATATCTCAGAAGAGCAGAGATCTCACATGACCATTTGGCAATGAAGGCCTGGGCTTGATTCTGCATGGTCAGGTTCAGAATGACCTGGTATGGCACAGTCCAGTCATGTGCTTCGTGCCCGGAGTTAAGACGACCTCACACATTTAAGCACCAAAATTTATGAGGGGTGGGGGGGGACTTGTCCTGCATTTGAGTAAATACAATATGTAGTTTTACTTCTCTGTTTCAAATCTACCTGAAATGTGTTAAGTAAACTTCATTAACCTTCTGACGCCTAACGTCAACTATAGTTGACGTACCACACCGCTAACCTTTAAAGTTTCATTTTATATATTTATTCAACAAATATAGGTACTGAATATTTTAAACGTGGTATACACTCTCCATCTTTTTATCTTCAAAATCAGAGTTTGTTTCGTAATTCTAAGTATTTGGTTCCTGTATTATTCACATCTTATATACAGGATGTGCTAAAATAAAAAAAATAATTCCGGCGCCAAAAGGTTAAACTACAAATTGCTTCAATTTATTGTTATATTCAATCAACACAGTTCCCATTCATAAGTTTATCTTACTGATTACGGCTACAACACAAAGAAGCTGCCTGTTCTGATTGTGTATTTTATATTTTTCATGCCAATAATACAGCTGCCTGCATTATGTGTACATGTGATTGGTGTGGGGATCTGACTGACTGTCACACTCATATTTTGTAAACTGTGCGAGTATGAAGACACAATAGAAAAGTATCTACTGACGCTGCTCAAACTTAATCCTAAATTATGTAATCTCTATTTCTTACTTACTTACTCCATGGAGCACAGTCCTTCTTTGGAATCTAACCGGTTACAACAGTCAAGAAATTCCTTGTATTTTACGGAACCCGCAGGTTCATTACTGCCTTTACAACGGCCCACCGCCTGTCCCTATTCTGAGCCAGATCAATCCAGTCCATGCCCTCCCATCACACTTCCTGAACATCCATTTCAATACTTTCCTCCCATCTACACCTGGGTCTTCCAAGTGGTCCCGTTCCCTCAGGTTTCCCCACCAAACCAGGTAATGCAATCCCAATGTTTAACACAAAGGCATACTGCTTACTCCTTAAAACAATTATAAACAAACAAACAACTATATGTTTCCTAGAAAGTTTCACACTAAATAAGAAATTTTAAATTATAAAATCTTTCCTTAAAGTGAGAGTTCATTGCAATTCCAAACTAAGTTTCTGTCTCTAACGTACGCCTCCACACACAAATTCAACAAGAAAAGTACATGTCAAATAAACAGAATGTACAGTCCATAATGACAGTCACCTTTCCACATCCAGGCACATCTACACCCTCTATGGGTCGGGGGATTTCAACAGATCGAACCACTCCATATTTGTTGCACTCCTCCTTGATATCCTCCAAGATGTCTTCGTACTCCTCCTCATCTCGCAGCTCCTCAGGTGTTACCATATTCAACAGACATAACACCTACGTAAACCAGTAACAAATTTCACTCTACACACTGTTATAGTAAGTCTGTACCACCTTAAAATGAAAATTACAGTGAGCAACAATAATGGAAATCTTGTTGCAAGACAAATCCACTTATGGCTAAATTCTTCACAAGGAGTAATACACGCAATGTTCCAGGATGGCTACAGTTTATGCTGTTTCTGTCAGCTCAAAAGAGCCTTATCATCCCATTCAATGTGCTATACAACTCTAGCAGACGAAACAGCATAACCGACAATAACGCACTTTTCCCCACTTTTCCATAAATGTCCATAACTATATGTAACACAGTTCCAACATTTTTTAATGTTTTGCTGACCGTGCATCTCAGCATAATCTTAGCAACTGACCAACCCTCTCAACCTGCGCACTGGACGGCCACCTACAGAGTGTGATGATACCAGATGCTCTATAATACAATTTTGACCTCCTGATGATGAGCACAACAGCGCTCGAAACATGTAGAGGCATATAATAAACTTATTATAAAACAAGAATTTGTGCATTAAGTTGGTTAATTACTAAGATTAAACAGTTCCAACTGACATCATAACAAAGCATTCACAATGCTTGATGTGAACAAGTTCACAAAAGAGATTAAAATTCCCCTTTTTATAAGGATGGGACAGAAATCATTTGATTTTTGAAAATCCCCTGGAGGTAACAGCATACAAACACAACTCTCTGGGAGAGTTAAAGGTACAAGTCACAACTTCACAAAGTACTACAGCCTGCAGGCTGAATGTCTTCAGAGACCAATGTCACCAGAAATTCTACGACACTCACCTCAGTTCTACGACACTCACCTCAGTGGCTGGACCAGCACCTCCCACCATTGTAAGGCCTGGCACCTGAATCTGAACTGGTGCCTGTTGTCCTATCTGGGCGTTCTTTGCTCCAACACTTGCTCGCTGCACGATCAACTTCTTATCACCCAGCTGCATGCCATTCAAACCTGCAATTGCCTGATAAAAATACAATATATAAACAACATGTATTTTTCCATCCACATGGCTACAGTAACAAAAACATTTCAAAGCAATCCAATAAAAAAAAGCAAGCCCACAGAGTACCCTTGTGCAACTGCCCAAAGATTCCAAATGCAAAGATAAAAACAAGTTTCTTGCACATGGCACAAAGCCACATGTGAGAGTGGATATACATATAGCCCTACCCATCCTTAATTGCCATACTAGACTGGGGTAATTTGTTGAATTCATGCCCCAGCCACTTTACCACTGGGAGAAGCATCCCTGCTAGATGTTGGATACACGGCTGGTGGGCCCCACTATTGGTCTGGGTAGTATGGGGAAGATATGAAATCTCTTTCCCCTATTGGGAATCCAATCAACCATTGTAATGGACATCCAACCCACAGCCTAGTCACTAAACCATCTAGGAAGGACACAGTTGTGATTGACTACATACATTTTTCCACTAAACCATATTACCATGCTCCCAGAAAACCCAAATGCAATGGACTACTTGGGCTGCTTAGCTACTGAGGATGAACGAACTATGATCCTAAGAAATGTCGGTAACCACCCAGCCGACGACAAAGCATCACATTTCAGATGAGATGAATTCTCCAAAACTGACCAGAATCAACATAATTATCGAATGCATTCTTTGTCTCTGAGCTAGTATATCAAGCAGACATTCCAAAAAGCTGGAACACTGAATACCAGAACACATGACTGACATTTCACACCTGATCTGTCATTGTTACATCAGCATACTCGCAGAAAGCGTAGCCCTTGCTGAGGCCTGTAGCCGAGTCTTTCACCAGGTTGAAGGCTCGCAGCTGGCCAAAGGACATCAGGAGCTCTTTTACCTGCAGGAGAAATAATCACCCCGTCAGCACCAAATAACATGCTATTTACTTCCATATCCACAGAAATAAACAAAATGAAAATACAACCGAACATTATATGGCCATCTGTGAACTGCATTTGTTCTGCAAGTTCTATAATATCATCAATTAACCCAGCAGTTGATATTCATAGATTCATTCTGTTTTTCATTCATGTGCAAAAGGATATTGCACATGTGTACCAACATTAACAAATGTAGAACGTAAAATAATCTACACAAGCAAAACCGACCCACAAACGATTCTTCTACAAAGTACCATTTTATTCTAAAAAATTTTACTCCAAAGACGGTCTTAAATTTCGGAATCATATTCAGACAAGACGAATTAAAAAACCCGCTGAAAATGAAACGGATAATAAAAATGACATTTATTATTTCAGTGTTCACATTCATCTGGTAAGACACACAATTTTTTATGCTGTTGACAACAGACTTCAAACTTGACTATTAATAAACCAACTTCCCATCCAATTTCTCAGCAGAAATGACATTCAGAGACAGCCATACGTAGAACACACACATGTATTTTATGCCACATTTTCACAATTTCAAAACAATATTCTTACTTTTCCTACAAAGTAAATAAACAGGTCTCCAAGACTGATTGAATGTCTCCACAGCAAAAAACAAACTATTCAAGTGCACAACTTCCTGTTACGCACATGGGATGATGAAATTGTGAACATATGACAGTACACATACAAGCTACGGTAGATACTTTTTTTAAGAACAGAAATGAATCCACCTGATTTGATCCAGCTGAAGACAAACTGTCGGCACAATCAGCAAACAAAAGATTTACAGCCGTTAACAAAATACCTGCCCTACTTTTCCATTATCACACACATGCTACAGAATTCCTTGTAATGAAATAACTACATTACACTTCAAACTTCCAATAAAACACCACAATGTATCATGTGCAATGTGTGATGAAAAAAGTGGGCACAACAATCCCAAAGGCCTAAATTCAGTAACTATGCAACATGCCAACAGAACAAGACTGGAACTGGGTTTATAAGCAGCCTTCAAAAGTATTCTTTAGTACCATAATCAGTATTTCTAGTAACAAATTAAAAACCTTATATAATCATATGGGACTCACGTTCCAACAATGCAGCTATTTTCGTGGGCTTATTTCATATACCCCAGTCTCTGCCATCTAATCTCTTGGTAGCCTCCCAATATAGCAGTACTATTTACCTTGCCTCTTTACGAACATTACTTCACTGCTTATGATACATTTCAGTGAACAATGTAACAGACCTGACGTTTATTGGACCGTGCATCATTGTGATAGCTGAAGAATAAAAAACTGACTAGATGTCACTTGTTACATTTACTTTACTTCTTAGATACTCAACATGTTTCAGGCATTAATATGTCCATCTTCAGGAATATGCGACTGTGTTGTTGAACTGCCACATTGGCTGTATTGTTCTTGGATTGCTGTGTGTTGGAGTTAGGGTGCGGTTCGGCTAGTGTGCTATCTGGTCTGCCGGCTCCAGACTTTGAAGAACGGATATGTACAGAGGTAAGGAATAAGCCAAGAGTTCAAAAAGAATTTGACAGACATGCTAAAAAACTGTTTACTGATTTACACTACTGCTTTGATGAATCCCGTCTTGCTATGCACAAATTTGTTGCCCAATGTGACTGTGCAAAATAAAATTTAGACAGCCTGTCCTCAACTGGACTATACACCAGATTTCACACAACTACAACGCGCATTACAATATCACTTACCTTCAACATGGTGAAATAAAGGGCCATGGGCCTGCAAGTTCACAGAGTTACAATGCACTAAAAGCAGTGACAAAAACTCAGTTAATGGTGTAAACAAATGGCTTTTCAGAAACTCATGGTCACCGATATTCAACTGACATGCTTAATTTCAATGTCTTTCAATGCTGCAGGGTGCTGATTATAGTGTATTTACTGTATATAGGACTACTTGGTTTTTGGAAAGAGTCCATCCTGTCATGTTCCACAAAAACACATTTTAGAAAATGGACATCTCACAAAAAAAAAAAGGTGTGAACGGCACCTAATTAGTTAGGTCCAAAGGAGCTATTCTCAATTTCCAGAAACTGAGAATAATTCTTCATCATGTCCATCTGCATGCACTGATGACACTATTTTACATAAAAGTTGACCAATGCAGTTAACATGTTAACACAATTTCATTCGCACTGAAACACTCCTACGTTTCAGCCCTCAAGGGGGCATCGTCCCGGTGAACTGATACACTTCATGAGCCAGGTCAACAAAATGTGTCCATAAGTTAATATCAGATTAAACAGCAGCGTGCTGTAGGTTACATTGCCCGTTTAATACACTGCTCTTTAACCTGATATTTACGCCTGGACATGCAATTTGTTGACCATGCTCATGAAATGTATCAGAACTCCCTAAGGATGGCCCCTTGAGGGCTGAAACATATAGGACTACTTCAATATGAATACAGTGCTGTTAATATATTAAGTGCATTAAACTTTAGACGCCTAATGTCAACTATAGTGGTCGTCCCGCACCGCTAACCTCTAAAGTTGCATTTTATATATTTATTCAATAAATACAGGTACTGAATATTTTAAACATGGTATATGCTCTCCATTTTTTTCTCTTCAAAATGCGGTTTGTTTCATAATTCTAACGTATTTGGTTCCTGTATTATTCACATTTTATACACAGGTTGTGCTAAAATTAAAAAAATAATTCCGGCGAAAAAAGGTTAATCAGACTTTTATGTGAAATAGTAAGAATAACTCTGTCCCACCTGAGTGGGTGCCCGCCACCCTTAACAGAGAGATCCAGTCTTCGAAACATGTCACTATGGAACAACAGATGAGGGACAATTCCAGAAACCAAGCAATCCTACTTCTACATCTTCATTTCACAGCAGGACTTTTTTTTTGAAGCAGATGTCACCAGAAACGTATCAAAATGCAGGCAACATTGCTTTTATCACTGCTCTCCATAATCTCCAAACCCACTGTCAAATTCTTACGTACCAACGGTAAAAGCGGACCCATATTAAAACTTCGGGCTGGAAATTCATTATGGGCCCCCAAAGCATTACAGTCTTAGAAAACTTGCCTTGTGCGATCCACCACAATTGTGTGCGCTTGTGTGTTCAGCTCTCTCTCACTTATTATCGACAAGCAAAGGATGGGTCTTACTACCCGCGATACCTTAGCTATGACAGAAGGGGGGAGAAAGCAGAGGCACAGATGAGTGAAATTTTCAGACTGATTTCATATTTTTCTCCAGTATTTTTTGTTTGCAACACAAATTAAATAGTGTCACAGTGATCAACAACCATGGGACGTGCTCCTTCCTGTTTTATATATGTAAATCTCACCATTTTTCCCTTGACATGCAAAAATAATTAAAGGAAAAAAAAAACAAATCCTGGAAAAGAGAAATGTCCCCTTCTCTTAAGAAATACATTAAAAAAATACTGATAATAATTATATATATACTTGGAAGATCTGAAATATTTCACAAGTTCTGAAAACAAAGTACGCTACTATGAGAAATTTTTATGCTGGAAATAATTCACAAGACCTGGTGAAGGGGGGAAAATGTAAAAACACTCTGCCATCAGTTCCACTGACATAAGAAGTTCTGAAAAGAAAACATTCCCCATTCTAATTTTCGGTTGTCTTAACCTGCAAAGTTTTTGTAACACATCTTAGCACAAATCAAACTGAGCGTATCATTTCCCAGTTCGCCTGAAAATGAAATATGTCTGACCTCTGCCAGTCACCTTGCCTTGGCATAGCATGGTATGCCAACTTCACCTAGAAAACCTGCAACAGACTGCTACGGTGTTGTGCACCAGACCTAAACTGTAATGAGAAATCCAAGGAGCCAACAACAAAAGCAAAATTGCTGCCCCAAGCAGTGATGCACACCAAAGTGTTGAAAATACAGTTCCTGTAATACAACAGGGTCCTAAACCACTAACACACAGAGAAGAAACAACACAAAAGCTAAAAATGAGTTACACCGAACTGATGACAACATGACAATTCAGAACAATGAATTTTGCTCTCAATACCATGTTTTGAACATTACAGGAAACTTAAAAGGTATAGCTGAAAACAGCCAATCAAATACTGGTCTGAAATGTCAACTGTACTAAGCCAAGGAAGCGCACTGACCGAATGAACCTGTAAAATTATAGAAACAACCAACACTTCGACAGAAAAATGAACTTCAAAGACACAAGTGTACAAATGGAGATAGGAATAACAGAAGAATACCATGAAAATTTTCTTCAAATACTATTCCTCATTTTTCAAGAAATTCTTAAGTGAAACTAGATTAGGGTTCTGTGATAAGGAAAACAACGAATGTCATTTGGCAATTTGTCACATTCAGTATCTGACGAATATGTCTACTGACAATATGTAAGATACTGAACGTAACAGGAAGATTTGGTGAAGTTTGACATCAGTTTGGAACACAGTTCAAACTAGGATTCCCTCCATTATTCCCATGCTGTGCAACAGGTGAGCATCACTGCGTCGAAATAAGGAAACCACGAACACTGCCACCGATTTCTACATCCAAAACTCAAGTCATAAGGCTCTAAATGTATTATAATTAGCCATGTAGAGACAAAGAGTATGAAAAAACTGCAATAACGTACTACGAAAGCAGATGACATGTGGAAAACATGTTCAGCATGATGAGGCTGAAAGACTATATCCCAGGACCTGCCAATTACACTACAACCACGTGTAATTTTAGAGCAACAAGAGGACAACACTTCATCCTGATGCAACCTATACGCAATGTATCCAATTAGTGCGACCTGTACTCAGTTACAAAAGAAATGTGAAGCACAGATACACCATCATCTACTTGACAAAATACAACTGTGTACAGTCCATCTTCAATATAGATTCATAAACAAACATGATGTGATGATCACCTAAGCGACAAAGGTGTGCAAATGAAGGCAAATGAGACATCAAAACACAGATTCGACACCAACAACTAAATGTCGATGGTCCCATAAAACAAACATGGTAGCTGCCTCTCAGTTTTCTCATGTCCCCATCTTTCAGCAACACTGGTGGCTCTATACAGTGTGGAAACAAAATGCGCGCCTAAAAGAAAAAAAAAGTACTGCACTTACCTCTGAACATTTATGCTTGAGACAGTGGGTACTTTCTTAAGCACTGTAGCATAAAACTACAAATACTATACATAAAAGCATGGCCCAAAATGTTTCATACAGCGAATTACTTAAACTTTATCAGATACACTGAAGTGTACATCTGAAATAGTATCCATAACAACACTCAATACAATGCAAGACACTATTACATCAAAACTCTGTAGTAGTAATATCTAGTTCTAGTAATGTTCTGAACATGTGACTGTTCAGTTAATGAGCCATTTGTATTCATCCAAATGTCCTGTCGGATCTGAGACAGCGGACATCTCACTCAGAAATAATACCAAAATAAACTACCAAAAATGTAGCAGAACTTGGGTTTCAAATTTATTGGAAAAAAGGTCAGGGTTATGCATTCAGTCCATCACAGGCATAACACAAAACTCACAAACAGGTCAAAAATGGCACATTGTGAAGCCTGCCACACTGAACAGCAGCAAAATGCAGGACTGTGCTTGCACTGTTTGGTACACATGCCACATTTATGTGCTCAAAATGCAAATTCAAACACTTCTAACCCATGCTTTCCCACTTCCCACAAAAAGATACATTGAAATTGAAGTCTCCACAATGTGGGAAGACCAGCATTACCACAAATGTTAAGTGTCACACATCTGCGTTCATGTATGCAACTTTCTTATTCATTTGCCAAAACAATGGTTTTTAACAGTGAAAAATATCACAGAAAAAGGTGGCAATATATTTACTTTCTAATACTTTTTTGTATAATATTTTGTTGTTCCAAAAATTAAAACTTCACATTATACATGCCATTACTATCTAAAAAAACTATTTAAATCCAGCTTTTAACCAACCAGTAAGTCTGATAAATGTTAAACATAACACATATTATGCTAGCAGCAAAGTATCATCCTGTTCAGTCCGTTGTGATCCGAGTTTTATAACAATACATGCATAATACGTAGCTATGAGGACCGAAATGCTTTCTCCAGACCTTTACCAGTCTAAGTGCCAGCAGTTTAATTCACGTACCCCCTATACCTTTATTTCTCAACGTGATTTATGTCAGATGTACATACCAAATTAACTGTATGAGAGTGAATGCATCGTTTGCTATCAGAACTATGATTAGGCTTTGTAACGTATCTCACAGCCTCAATTTCAGTTGAAGACAAGGGTCAAAATAAACGTAAGAAGTCCCACTGTCCCAAGCTGCAGCTGTCTTCTTCAACCACAGTCAATATGTGCACAAGACACACAGAATGACCAATCAACAGAGGGAGATGTGGTACCTCTGTCTTGCCTTTACCTAAAAAACCTGTTGGGTCAATTACAACAACTTGCAATGGCCAAATCAGGAAGCCACTGCTGTGCACAAACCCTAAATTTCAAGTAATCATGTCGCAACGCTAAGCAACACAAAATCACAGCAGAAAATAGATCCAGTCTTGTTGGTGCTTCTACAGGTTATTGCAGAGCTCTCCTTCAAAATGTATGCGATTATTATGAGTGGCCAATTAAAAACATTTCACATCAAGCGTAATTTACCTCACATCCAACAAGGCTGAATGTAATTGCTAGCTATCAACAATTTATCACAAACTGCAATTTTTATAATTGTCATTCATGCACATACCCAAATATATTAAATCAATATGTAAATAATACACAATCTGCAGATCAAATATTTAGGTCCTGTCTTAAACAGAAAAAGGATAATGTAGAAGACACGGAAGGGTTAAAAAAAACTGCCGTAATATTTCAAATAAGTTTAAACAACATGTCATTTACAAACTCATGTTCTACTTTTATGCAATCAATATTAGCCAAATCTCCAAACTGGACACATTCATGTCTGATGTCTAAGAAATATAAGCATTCATGAATTGCGATTACTACAGCCAACTCAAAATTTTGAAATCCTATGAATTCATAATATCAACAGTTTTCACCAGTGACATTTTTTATGGAGGAATTTACTGACAAAAAGCAGCTCATATAAGGAGAATGACTCAAAAATTCACACATAAGGCAAAGAGAAAACTATGCCATTATGTGGAATGACTCAAAACAAAAAAATAATAGCACATGGAGGTTCAGAATCAGGAACTCGTATATTTTTAATACCTTACAATCAACTAAGTTGGCACAACTCATCAAGTGTCATCAAATGTGATGAACACAGCATCCTAGGGAAGCACTCAAGTATCTTTTATTATAATTGCATTGGGTGTGCTTAGACTAATACAGAATTAATAAAAAGAAAAAAGGAAAAGCACTAGCCACAGAAATAGACACAATGCTCACACATTAATGGAGAACTTCAGCTAATCAATCAATCAATCAATCAACAGTTGCTAAACTAAGTTATCTACATTACCATACCACTGTCTGCAATGACCAATAAACTCTGCAAACCAAATTCAAATATTGCCCAAGACTAAACAGTGGACACACGATATTAGCATTCCTGCATATTTGATTGTACACAAACTTCCACCATCCAACTGACAGATAAAAAGATCATTTGACAGCATCAGATGCGGGTGGTACTTGTGATAATCACATGAAAGAACCTAACAACAAGCAGGGAGGAGGGAGACAGCAAATACAAAATTCAGCTGCAAAATATGGAATTGCTGCTGAAGAGATTCGGACTGTTGCTATGAAGTTAATACTGCTACATTCTGCACTCACCTGTATAGCGCAAAATTGCACGAGTATTAATTCAGTGGTGATATCTGATCATAAGATCATGTGGAAAAAAGTCAGTACAAAGTTAGGATTACAACAGTCACATTATTTTCCCAAGATTTCTGTTACCTTTATTTCATCTGGAAACCATCACTCTTCATCTATTACTACATACATAATTCCCACCAATGTATTTCATTAGGGAAGCACAATATGTATGGCAACAAGAGTCCATGGGTATATACCAGATCAATTCGTCTGTATATCACCAACCAACAAGTTCAATGATTTTTATAAAGTTCAGTAACAGCAGCAGGTCACATAGCATTCAAGTTTTCTTCAAGAAGAAAAACGTAGCGTCACATAAAAGTCTCAAGTGATGTGTACATTAATATAAATATATGCAGGAGTGCACAAATCTTTGGTGCCAGGTCATGTTGTTGACAGAATTTTGTACCGTGGTGCCTAATATTCAAGGTTCCTCAATATGGAAATTTCTTCATGTAATCCTTCTGGTACCTACAATTTTGAGGCAGTTCCTAGATTTTTGGAAAATATAAGCACCCCTGACTTAATATATGGTCTTCATATTTTGCGAACTATGCAAATTACAGAACCCCACAGCTACAAAAATGGTGATTCATAAACAAAGCCTGAAATTAGTCAGTGAACTTTCATATATTGTTACAATAATTATATTCTCCTGTAGGAAGTAATTTCAATTTCATATTAATATTTTATGTACACTATGCTATTTCTCTATGTAAGGGAAAGGCATACAAGTGATGACAATTATTCTGACATTAACAGTGTTATTAAATTAGAGAAGATAGTCATATCAAAAACATTTTTTATCATTAGCTCATATTTTGCCCATTCTTGCACCAAGAACAATATATTCCACAAAGAACAACACATACATGATTTTAGCATGTCTTCTTTGCTTTAGCCAAATGTACAATGACCACAGCTTTACTTTCAAATTTGTATACAAATACACTGGACGCAACATCCTACATGAAACATTACCTTCACATGCAGTGCAGTTCATTTCAGATAAATTTACATTCTCAAGTGAACTTGTCCACACCAGCATTATTTCAGACATGAACATGGAAAAAAATTAGCCCATCTTTCTGCTTATACTGCAACAGTTCAGTCTTAGTATCAAGATTAGAGTTTGGTTGCAGAGAGTCCCCAGACAATGGTTCAAACCTGACACATGGTGCAATGCCGATAGGGCAGCATAGGCTCACCTGGTCCTCGTTGAGGTAGTTTGGGAGGCCACCAATGAAGATCTTGTGTGGTGAGTCTGGGACTACCGTGCTGATCACGCCTGCTAAGCAATAAACAAGACAACCGCTTAGTGGCAAAGGACCGTCTAAAAAACTGAACAGTTCAAAACATAACAGTAAAAATAAAAGTGGTTCTTATATTATTATCAGCTAAGATAAATTTTTAAAGGCTGGTTGTTACTACAAACGGAAACCATCTGTGAATGCAGAACACACAGCAATTCAAGTACAATAACAAGCATGTTAGCAATGTCCAGTTCAAACCCAACTAAAACCACCGAAAACAATGTATCCTCCTTCTTGAAAACATATTAGTAGTCAAATTCAAAACAGCATACTAAAGCAACAAAACGTGTGTGGACTACCAACCATTTGTGCTGGTTCTTTTGAGAAAAGGAAGCGCTTTATACAAAACATGCAGTAATTTTAACATTGCTTAAAACACAAACTTATGCAGCAGTTACAGCAGTCAATGTGACCCCTTAATGAAAGTAATGGAAAAGAATATGTTGTCACATGAGCCACTACCATTACTCTAAGTGGGATGAGACAGGAGGGAGGAACAGAAACACAGGAGTTGGGCATGAAAAACCCTGTCTGTAAGTGAAGACTGTAATTCCCATGTCCACCCAAAAAAGTGTATATCATATACTGGTTGTTAAAACACAAAAAAACTACACTACTTTGTATTTACATGGAACTTCAGACACCCTATGCAACACATTCAAAAAAGCTATTCGTTCCAATGGACAGGGAACCGAATCAGTAATGTTCATTGCAAGATCGGAAGAAAACTCATGAATAATGCCTTTCATGGCTGACGAAAGAGATCACAAAAACATTTCCCAAAGCTACAACCAAATTCCTAAATAAGAAGTAAACATTCATGTAATCAGGCATGTTCACAGAAATGCAAAAGGCGACTATTGGCTTCATCATCATCTGTCAGTTCACATGTCTGCATTGAACAACCCGGCCCCCACTGGATTTTAATGAAATTTGATGAGTATTGTTCGAAAATCTGTTGAGATAATTCAACTTTCATTAAAATCGGATAATAATAATGGGTGCTTTACATGATGACAAATACACATTTCTTATTGTATTTCACTTAATACTTCTTTGAATGAAAAATGTTGCAGACAAAAGTTGTAGAGAAAATCAAAGCACACATTTTATGTCAAAAACCCTTTTTTTTTTAAAAAAAAATCGCGCTTTTTATGAGATAATGTGAGAAAATAATGTACAGCCAGCTGGGCCACATGTCAATATGGCACACTGCATGCTGGGTACCTAAGGCCACACATACACAGTAGGAATATTAAATACTTATTGATTTTCCATTGTAACAATGGTAGCATGAATGTGGCTCAGGGTTGTTACATGGACAACTGTCTTGGTCACACTATCAAACGTAACTTCCCCCAGTGCTAACAACTGTATTATACTAAACATCCACAAGCCCTACAATATGCACCACCAGAATTAAATGTAGAGGACGTTTCATAATGTACTTATGGATTACAAAAATTTATTATAGGAAAACCATAGGACATGTATTTACGAAACCTGCACACATAGAAGGAACAACTCAAATTTTTTTTCCCAGTAAGTTGTTTTTCAACATCGTTCACATTTCTGCCGCTAGGTGATGCGAGTGTATGTAGCGAGAAAATGGCCGCTCAAGGTGAGAAGTCGTTCTGTGTATTGGAATATCACACAAGTTAAGCCTGTGGTTACTGTGCAAAGTGCATTTCATGCAAAGTATTCGTCCCACCATTGCCACGTGACCTTGCTGACCTAAAGGCACGGATCATTGCAACAGTGAAGAATATCGATGCACCCATGTTGATGCGTGTGTGGCAAGAACTCAAATATCGTATCGATGTGTGCCGTGTCGCCCGTGGTGCACACGTCGGACATCTCTCGTCAAAAAAAAAAAACTTTCACTTTTCCTATGGCTGTGAACAATTCCATTTAGGTAAGTCCTTTGATTTTCTTGTTACAAATGTTTGTAATCATGGAGAACATTATGAAACACCCTGTACTACAAATAGCATCTCACAAATTACAGGGTCAACCAGAAATTAAAATAAGAGTAAACCATAACTTACACATACCAGGAACATTCACTGATGGGTTTTCAGACATTCCTGGCATGGGTTGATAATCGTGGGGTCTTCTGATTTTTAAACTCTGTCCTTTGAAGTTGATACCATCAAATGCCATTGCTTGTGTTGTCTCATCTATTGAACGGAACTGAAAAATCAAACAATGTTCTGATGACATGGCCATGTGTTTCAAGTGCTCTCTACTGCTCTAACCTGTTCCATCAAATCGTCTAAAAATCACAAACATAATGCTTGAAGACAGAGCACAATTTAAATGAACAATCACGTGCACCTCATGTTATAAAAATATATCTATCATTACTGGACTTCAGAATAAAGGATAAACTGATAATGGTGGTTAAATGGAAGATCTAAAGGAAAATATTAAAATACAAATTAGAAATAAAATGGGATAATCCCCACAGAAAGATGAACATCTTTTTTAATGTGTACACAGTATTTTCCTATTCAGGACACCTCAATAAGTGGTACATGGAAGTGATCCCTCTAGATTAAAAACCCTTCCTTAGGATGGTGACTTATCAATAAAACAAGTAGGAATGTTTATGCTCATGGATGAGGTGTAATTTCATATAATTAATGTGCATGTGTTGGTATGTATCAATGACTAATAGGCACAATGCATGCAATGAATGACATTAAATTCAAAATCCCACTCCCATGTTTATTCATATACACATACCTCTAAGAAAGCAAAATTCTTGTCAAGATTGATCTGACATGCCAACACAGGATTGCCAGCTGCCTGAGCTAAACCAGAAAGGTGCATTTGTTGGTTGAAGAATTCCATCATTTCTTCCTGTAAGAAAACGATCACAAGAATTTTAAGCTGTATAACATATTCAAAAATGTAACCGTGTGACAGGAATAATACATAACTTTTTTAAATTCTGAGCCATTTAAACAAATATAAGATAAAATCCCAGCAATTTATGGAACCCAAAGGCTCGTTAATGTATTCACAAGAGCTTACCAATAGGCCATGCCCTGAACCAGATCAGTCTTTACTCTTTTTGTAACAAGTTAAATTTCTATGGCGAGAGGTTTTTAGACCCTGCAAACCCAAAGCTGGAGGGCAACCCACTGTTAGCTGTCCGCGACTACTACCCTCCTTATCTAGAAACGGTCTCCTCTACAGGCAGTGTGAGGGGCCACAATGGTGTGGTGACAAACAGCCCATTTTCAAGGCGTCATGGAGACAGGATTCTGAACAGCCAAAAGCATTCAGTGGTTTATGGCAACTGCAACAGCTGGGTTCTTCTTCTTCTTCTTCGTCATTTGGGCCTGCAGCTAATGCCACGGATGTACTGCAGCCTAGAAGGCTTACTGTACTCACCGTATCCCCCGCGCCTGTTTTGGACGTTCCAACATTCACCGCCAGATGCCTCCACATCCACAATGACGCGAGAAATCCTAGTAGCGAAAGGTGGAACTGTGTGGACGAGAATTGGCCGGTACTTTTGCCTGAAATTGCGACTTCCACATCAATTCAGGGATCTTTTACATGCCGCAAATCTGCGACATGGGACCCATGGCTTTACTTCCCTTCTGAAGGAAGGTGTGCTGAGGATTTTTTCGCCCTGAAAAATCCTGACGGCTTCGGCCGGGTTTGAACCCACAAACGTGGGTACTTAAAGGCTGCATGCTACCGCTAGACCACCAAAACCGCTAACAGCTGGGTTAATAAATATCTTCTGGTACAACTCCAAACAATAAAATGTCTTTTGTGCCAGGGACCCAAGTTCTTATCACATAATGAAAGCTACTTCCAGTTTACTTCTAATCCATTCTTCTGCGCTGCTAACTTGTGTTTGGAACTGTAATACATACTGGTGCACGATACCTTGCACATCTTACCTCTGTTACTCCAAAAGGAATATTGCCAACGTAGAGCCTTCGAGCCTGCCTTGTTATTGTGGAGCCAACAACAGGCACAGCAGCTTGCGGAGTGTCAGCAACAATGTTTGCCGGAATCTGACCAGCCGCTAGAAATATAAGATTTGCTGTATTTTCAATCACTCAAATTCAGGAACACTAAAATTAAACTGACAGGGACAAAAGAAAGAAAAATAACTGCCTCACTGGCAGCACGTCACGATTAAGTACTGTTTATTATACGGAATAAATCTAAGTTTTAGAACAATAAATTACACTGGATAATTACACTGTATCTTTACCAATGACATCCCACCATGCTACATGAATAGCAAGGCTGCACTGTAGTTCAAACTACAGTGCAGTACAGTCCTCCAAAACTTCAGAAACCATACACCAAGCAACAATGCATAACATTCCCAAATACTTGAATGTCTACACATCATCTTGCTACAAAAAATTTGCAGGCTGCGAGGACTAAAAAGAAAAGCAGTCAGCATGACTGTGAATTCATTCCCGTGGCTGAGCCCGATTAATATACAAATAAAATGGGTCCTCCGCTGTTCTAGAATATGACAAAGCATCAATGGATTACAGGTGCCTATGTTTTGAGACAGCATAGTGGTTTCTTCTTCACGAGTCAAATGTCCTTTCTGAATTGGTCACAAGATGACAGCTCAGTATAAACGTCAACAACTCTAAAAAAGGGGTAAACACAAAACAACAAATGCAGCACCTGTAGTACAGAAGATAATAATGGTATATATAAATAATACCTTGCATAGCTTTGTACTGAAGAGGAGTAATATGCTCGAAGCCTGGTGGAGGTACATCCCAGTACAACGATGGTTTTCTCCGTCTAGAACGTTTGTCCTTTTTGTTAGGGGAACTGTAAACCAATAGAGTCACAGTGTCCAAACTCTCAAATACGATTTCTGTCCAACTTCGTATGTTTACCCAACACACAAAAATGCTACACATATAAAGTTTTATGAAGTCAGCTGCTTAACAGTCTATTCACTACCAGTAAACGGTAAAGCAATCCCATTACAGGCCTGGACAGGCCCTAAGGGTTCCAGAAGGTTGAGGGTCCCGGATTTCAAGACCATCAACACATGACAGTAGTAAGAGTGTCAGCCCTATGCACCGGCCGCCTTTACCCCCATGAAATATTCGTGGTACTCACTTCTGTTAGAGGCTGAGTCAACCCCAGGGCCATATTCACAACCAGTAACACCTTTCAATACATTCCTGTCTCTGAGAAACATCACAGGCACAAAATCTGAATGTTGTTCATGAAGCCACAAAGAAAAATTATATATGGCAAGGGGCTAATTATGTTCAGCAATATTCTATATACAAATGATGTGATCCTGAATAAGAGGAAATGTAAAA
>Ga0123354_10004772_pt1 | contig 19369 bp, 12 predicted proteins | sample TergutLab28metaG_2_FD_97872 | JGI IMG/M metagenome (GOLD analysis project Ga0123354, IMG submission 97872) | Labiotermes labralis P4 segment gut microbial communities from Petit-Saut dam, French Guiana - Lab288 P4 | ecosystem: Host-associated > Arthropoda: Insects > Digestive system > Gut ...
AGGTGTTAAGGTGGGCCCCCCCACCCCTTGGGCTTTTGTGTTGCTTTTCCCCCCCCCCCCCCCCCAGGAGATATTCCTGGTACTCATTTCTGTTAGTTGCTGAGTCATCCCCGGGCCATATTGTGGCCGGAAGGATTATGTCAATGAAAAATCCCAAGAACCTTCCTGCTTATAGCTTAGTGCCTCAACCAACTGCACCACCGCGTGCCCCCTAGTCAACGAATTCTCCGGTTATTATGGAGCCCAAAACTCATTACCGTGTTCGCAAAAACCCGCCTGTTGTCTTTATCCTAAGCCATGTCAATCCAGTTTACGCCCTCCTCTCGTATTTGTGGGAGATCGGTTTTAATATTAATACTTTCTACGTCTGGTTCTTCCAGTGGCCTGTTTCCTTCGGCTGTCCCCAACAAAATATTAAGAATTTTTTTCCGCAATTCTTGTCACATCTCATTGTCCTTGTTTTGGTCACCCTCATGTTCATATCTTGAACCTCCTGTTTGTGCAGTTCGTCGGTTTCCGGTCGGTTGGTCCTGTTGAGGTTGAACTGCCTGTCTCAACAACCTCTTCTGGAAGACCGTAAGCCTATGTTTCCCTCAGTATGAGAGACCAGGTTCCACACTCATTAATTAAGAGCCACGATTATATTTTCTTGTATGTAAACATAGCAAAAGAAAAGGGGAGAAATTCTTGAACGAATTTTTGCAGACATTTCTACAGTCTGATGTGCACTAATTTCTTCACGCCTGCCGTTTCATTTGCTACTGCCGTTCCCCGATGTTTGCACTTTACCTGATTTTCATATTATTTTTATGCTGTGATTTCGTACTGCGTTGTTTTACAGAGATGTGAGTTTGTACTTCGCTGTCTCCGTATTTACTTATGGACAAACTGCCATAGTAGCGACTAACGTAGTTTTGTTTTATTTCGTGGGCTTGCGGGACAGGAATAAAGGAAATATACCGGAAGTTAAATAAAACTGTCGATACGAAATTCCAGCTAGAAGTGTGTTCCATTAAATTCTTGGTGTGTTCGCGCATGTTTTGCGTTCTTCCGGTGACATTCCTGTCAGCCGGGCTCCGTCTGTCGCAACTTCTCTGTCAAACCTTTGAACGCTCCGGTGCCGCCGTTCTGTCCGCCAACAGCCACTGTGTCACTGTTTCGTTCCACAGTCCAAACGGCAAGGCAGCTGCTTTCTTTATCTTCGTGCATAAAACCGTTTTAGTTTCTGAATCTGAATTCTTCAAAGTAAAACCTTCACTGCCCACAGCACTGTGTTGTAATGTGTTGGCGGCAGTCTTTATAAGTTTGACAGACTGTCAAGACGCTCGCTAATCAGACGAGATTCCTGCTTATGTTTGTTATGATTAAATTTTCCGTCGTTTCAGAAGAAGTTGTCGCCGTGTTCAAAGGGGTTTGATTTTATTGAAGTGGACGCTGAAGAGATACGGTGGTAGAAAACATGTCTATTGGCCTAGCATAGCACAACTACTGAGGGCTGCAGGTGGGGTGGGGGAGGTGGAGGGTGGAGGGTGGGCCGAACCGGTGACAGTTGATGTTTGTAAGTAACGACCCTGTTCAGAGCCGCAGCAATGAAAGTAATGTGGGCGGTTCCCAGACTCCTCCAAATTGTCCTATCTAACCGACACGTATCACTTGCCCACCAGTCACTTTAACAGTTCACTTTGAAGACGGAAGCATTACGTCTCTCCGAACTGCCGGTAAGCTGTATCTCCGTATAGTGAGGAACCAAATTGACAATTCTAGTTTGAACAGGACAGTGCGCGTTGGACTGGCTCTAAACCTGCAACATCTACAGAGTTCGTCGATTGTACGTATTTACTTCACATCGCCTTCATTTTTTAACCAAAATTTATTTCCGAGATGATGTTGTTGTTGTTGTTGTTGTTGTTGTTGTTGTTGTTGTTGTTGTTGCTGCTGCTGCTGTTGCGGTGTCACGTAGAAGGCAGCAGGTATTGATACATCCATTGCTCTTAAAAATGCCTCATGTTGGGTGAAATGCTGAAGGAATGCAGCCTGTATGGACAGACAGACAGACAGCAGTCAACAGCCAGCCGTGTGCAGCTGCGCATACTTGTGTCTCAGTGGATATTTCCTGTGTCTTGGAACCAGACCGTTCATTACTCTTGTGCGGCAGCGTGTACCGTCACGAGGCGGTGAAGTCTAATGAGTGAGGATTAGGTTGCTGGGTGAGAGCGTCATGACGTTTCGAAGGAACGTAATGCTTTCATCTTGAGCCCTTCAACCCCTTTTACGCCCTTATGTCATGAAGAAGGAGGCACAGGCATCGCGAAACACCAGCTCCGAGACACAGTGTCCTGCACCACGATACCCGAATCTTCAGCAATGCTGTTGAAACCCAACTGCTGCTTGGACAAGTTTCAGTTTATTAATATTTCCCGTTTTGTAGCCTGGCCTCGAAAATAGTTTCTCTCCTCAAGTATTTCGACGAAATTGTTTGAAAATTTAATTTTTGATCCATTCTGCATGTCCCACCTATCTAAGTACAGCGCTGTTGCTAATAATGTGAATTTAGTGAGCTCTCAGATGGGTTGGCCATTTAAAACCAGTAGTTGCTGCTGTTTGCACTGCCGGGTTTAACAGTACGATATTCAACACTCGGCCTGCGAAGTGAAATTATATGTTTTATATGGATCTCAAAAACAACCAGCGATTATTTCTATACGTAGAATTGGCTGACTGATTTCTGTATCCATGACGGAATGTGTTTACTGCGCGGTACGACCTGAATCTTTGAATAGAATTCAGAGTAACCCTAGCTTTAAAGTGCTGCTAATTCAAACACCATACATTATTTCCGCTACACTGAATGGCCGCGTACAAGAAGCAGCGTAGTAAAATCGAATTTTGTTTTCTCTGCCCTTCAGCGACTGACACGTTTGATTTGTATTGTTGTTGTGAGCAATATCAGACTCATGCAAAGCTGTACTGCATGCATGTATGTATTATAGCTTATTTGTCGTCTACGACTTGATACGGTATGCTGTTGAATTCTGCCGAGCCGTTTGTCAAGACGCAGTTGTGCCACAGTGGCAGGCCTGTGTGCTTCGGTGGAGAGAGCAACATAATGAATTTTGAAACAGGGAAATGATTTTATACGCTGCTTTCATTTTACGGATTCAATACGGAGTTGCTACGTTCTGTTGCTCAACTCGCATGAATCTCTCATATCCATGTGTTTGTGTTGTGTAAAATTATTTGACTTTAGCTGCTTTTTTTTATTAGACTATAATTAGGCTTATAAATTTGCAGGCAGATACACCATAAATTGAGTCTGCGAGGGAAATAAATTTTGAGTAGTTTTCCGTAATTTTTATTGCTTGACCTGCAGCGGTAATGCAAGCTTAAATAAAAGAGTAACTTCTGTAGTCTGCGTTATAAAATTTTCCTGCTTTGTAAATATTTTAACGTCGGAACTCCCCTAATTATTTGCTGTGACTGCAATGCAATGCAAGTAACGGTTAGTCAAGTAGCAGTGTGGAGCTTCTCTTAAGAACTGCTGCGTGTGCGTGCGTTCGTGCGTGCGTGTGCCTTCCTTCGGCGCTGACCTGATCATGCTTTAATGAAATCGCATACGGAAGTCCGCCGGTCCTTGCTGCCTTCATCACAGCTCATATCGCCACTTCCTCTTTCTTTACAGTTATTTAATCATCAGCACATCATCACCACCATCATTTTCATTATCAACACCATCACATCACCACCATTATCACCACCACAACCATTTTCATTATAATAACCACCATCACCATTACCATTTTCATTATCATCACATTATCACCACCACCACCATCACCACAATTATCACCACCACAATCATTTTCATTATAATAACCACCGTCACCATTACCAATTTCATTATCATCATCATAACATCACCATCACCACCATTATCATCACCTCAGTCATTTCCATTATAATAACCACTATCACCATTACCATTTTCATTATCATCACCATCACATCATCACCACCACCATCATCATGGTTTTAAAAGTGATTCGTATAGCACTTACTTAGCAAGACTGTGCTTGGTACACTCCCTGACGTAATGCACATAATTCACAAATCCATTCTATACTTGCAAAATGTCACTCGGTTTTATGCTACAGTGCACAGTAAATGTAATTGTACTGACGACGCCTTGGCCAGTAAGAAAAGTATGACCTTCCGTGCGCCGATTTTCTTGAGCCTCAGAATGGCACACTGGCTTTGTTATGAATTTTGTGCAGGTGGGATTAGAGGCGTAGGAAATAGGGGCAACATTTTTTTTGTGCGCCTGAAGTGCACTGTGGTTGTCACAGGACTGACCGCTGCTTAGTGGCTGTACTTGGAGAGTGTCGTACACCGAATTGTACCGAATTTATATATTGATACAGCTGTTAAATGCAATTGTGTTGACACCCGGTGGCACTAGTACAGTAGTACAGTACACATTTACACACAAACAATACATAGAACAACACAATTAACAACTTTGGTTGGTAGGATTTCTGGGATTCGAACCCAGAGTAGTCAGACTAAAATTAACAATGAACTAACCGCGTAAAAATTATCGCCTAATTGGGAAGAGTGCGGGCCGTGCCCCGTCTGCCAGTTACACCCTGGCATTTGCCGTACAACTGAGGAAAAACAACGGAAAAACTTCAGTCAGGGTAGCAGAAGAGTGCCAGTTGGCACGATGAAAACAGAATGTGCAGAACAGAGCATACACAACAATGAGAATACATAAACATAACAATAAAAATACATAATTTACAAAAATTAAACAGAAGCACACAAAGCACACACAGCGATAAAAAATGGAACCAAAAGAACATGAAAGAATGTGGTAAACGAAAAAGCCACATAAGCAGCAAACTTCATATGATATGTATATCTTATGATAATGTTAGACACCCAGTTACTAAGACCTTCACTACACTTCACCCAAACTACACTTCACTTCATTTCACGACACTTGTCGACACTTCACTTCCTCCCATTTAAACTTCACCCAACTACACTTCACTACCCTCTCATATGGCTTAACCCCATTTAAATTTCCTACAGCTCCACTTCACCTCACATCACTACACTTCACTTCATTTTTATATGATATTCGCCACACTTCTATTCCTTTCATGTCCCCCCGTTTATAATTGTTTTCCTAACTCTCTTTCTAAAAATCTTAGGTTTACAAGGGAAAGTCCCTAAAGTTTCTGCAGGTAGTTGGCTCCAGTTTCTAATGGTCCTATTTACAAAGGGATACTTTCCGATATCCGTTCTCTGCTTCCTGTCCCTAATTTTCAGAACATGATCAACCCTACTCAAATGGCAAGGCCCTCCCAACCTAGCTTGGGTTCAGAAATGTATGTACGGGTAGAAATTAATTTCAAACGAACATGTGTCTCACAGCGTCGATTGTGTTTGACTGTAGTCACAAACATGCTACAGCATTTATTTAATGTGGCACAGATTGTGGCGTCGCCGGTGTTTGCTTCAAGAGACGGTGTGTTCTGACGCCGGGTGTGGTGCAGTTTCAGGCACACTGCCGCTGATTCTAACAGCTTGCCGTTGTATGGTTTGGCTTTCAAAAGGCGGTGACGTTTCACGTTGTGATTGTCTGGGCTATGGCGCCCGCCATGCGGTCGGTACATACCGTACCGACGTTTCGGAGGAGCGAAGTGCCTCCCCCTTTACCTTCAGAACTGCACGCTGCCTGCCTTATCCAATAATGTGCACTTTCGGTCTCTACTGTGAACTCCGCATGCCGTATTTATTAACACAGCCTTTTCGTTACACATGGACGTTATTTTATTTGGCAACTCGCACTGCTTCACCCGTACCGTTTCGCACGGGCCGCTATTCACATTGCCGTATGTCACGGTACACACAATTTAGTTCAGTTTGTTGCAGTTATGTTGTCCTTGTATTCTGCGTGTTCACAGAAGGCGCTGGAATTGTTTGCCTTCCGCTCGCAGATTCGCGTCACATTTACCAAACACGTTCGTTGCATGTCGAAGTTCATAAGGTGAGCGAGCCGACGGGAAGTAACTAGTTACAGTTGTCAGATAAAATAATGCCTGTATGTGTAGGTGTTTGTGTAGGCCTAATGGCATAAATTGCACGGGTATGCGAATATACACCACCTTACTAATGGGCAGAAGTGTTTGACAGAGGAGAGTTGTGGCGTCTTGTCACCACCGGGCGGGCGGGCAGTCACAAGACCACAAACCAGTTCTCAGAATGCTCACCGTCACCGTGCTGATCACATCGGACGCTGCCCATTCACATCTCTGCACTCTCATATCTTTGTTACACGACGACATGCAGTTGACTGACATTGACTGTGTGCAGCGGCGCGGTACGTCGTGACGGTATCAGCACGATTTGTGTTGTGCGATGTCTAAGGTTAGCACAGCGGTGATGCTGGAGATCCAAGTATTTTGGGAAGTGACACTGTGTCGTTTCGAGGACCGTGTTGCCTTCCTTCATTTTTAAGGCTCCAGCAGTGCAAGAAGAAAGGGACCGTTTGAGTCCCGCAGCTGAAGGAACAACTCGCGCCCACCGCCATGGGGCCGCATCTCATCAGAGCACTTGAATTCGGGCGATGTTGGTGTTGGTGTTGCTGTCAGTTGCGTTGCAGAGGTTTTTTTTTTCATCTGCAGTAATTTCCAAACTGCTAACCGCGATCTTGACGCATACTGCAGATTGGTTAGTCGTGCTGCATGACACCGTAATATGTGGAGACATGTCAAGCACAAGAAAATGTTTTTCTCCAACGTTCAATTCAGGAAAATACGTGAAGCTGAAAAGCGAATAATCGACCCTTTATCTAGGGCCATGCTCTCGTAATGAACGGATCAGTCACCCAGCGGTCACCGTATGTTCCGCCTGGTTTAACATTCAACAACTCTGCGTTCTGCCCACACAGCTGTATTTATGTGTTTTATGTGGATTTCATAACAAACAGCGATTATTTCCCTATACAACATTAAGTCTTTAGGCACGTTCGCAAAATTGCGAGAAGCAACTGTTGGCTTTGACATATCTGTCCGTCTCCGCCCGTGCGTCCGCATGGGAACAACTCGCCACCTGCTGGATGGATTTTCATGAAATTTGATATCTGAGATTTTCTCAACCCCTGAAGAGAAAATTCAAGTTTGATTAAAATCTGGCAACAATGGCGTGTACTTTACATGAAGACCTGTGTACTGTACATTCATGATCACATCTCACTCAGTTCTTCTTACAACGAGAAATAATTCACACATTTTGTGTTCAGTAACTTTGTTCCGAAAATCGTTCTGTGGAAAAATATTTCACAGCCACACTAGTTGGGTGACAGTATGACGCATGCGCATTGCATGCTGGATACCAAAGGCCACAAATATACAATCGGAATATGTAATATTAATTACTTTTCCACTGCAACAGTTGTCGCACGAACCCGCCTGAATGTTACGTTATACGTACATTGTCTTGTCTTGCTCTGAGATCAATGTGTTTACTGTGCGGTACGAAATTATTATGAAATTTCCTTCGGATTAATTTTACTCCTTAAAATCATTGTTTAGCTTTGACCTATATCGCAATACGGTACTACCTCTGGCAGTGTATGAAAATCAGTAACGATATGTTTGGTCGGGTCGCGATCTCCATGTGACGCTGTGTATGGGCACTGGCGTCTTTTTGCTGTCTCCCCCCCCTCCCCCGAAGCTCACCCCTCTGCCTCTCTCTCCTTTGTATATGCCGTCTTGTTTTCTGTCTCCCTCGCGAACCTAAACCACCCTCTATCGTCTCAGTAGTATGGTAAAATCTCTCCGACCCCCACCTCCCCCTTCACCCGTACCTACCCTCGCAACCCCTTACACCGCCCTCTAGAAGCACAGGGTCGGTTATCTCTGCGAATCCCCGGTCTCAACCAACGCCCGCAGGCTAATGTGGTATCATAGTCAGTAATTAGCCGACTGAGACTACAAGATAATGTACTTCGCCGGCATAAATCTTTCCGTGCAAGCAGGAGCCTTCCACTACTAAGCGAAATGGCTGAAGCGAACTCTGTCTTTCTCATTCTGGTCTGCAATTCCTCCCACTCGCAACGTGTCTCCCTCTCTGTCGCTCTCGTTCGCATAATTCTGTTCTTACTATCGCTGTCTCTTATCCTCGCGCTGATTCTTAATGACCCTCCGGTAAAGAAGGAATGCGAAGAGATTGCCGCTGGGTGAAAATAGGGTAAAGAGAAATGAAAGGGGAGACATGAAATGTATACATAAAAATGACGGTGAGAATAAAATAGAGACGAATTTTGAAGTTTACTGTGACGAAAAACTCTTGATAAAATCTGACAGCGTATATTTTGTGTGTGAGCCAGACGTGGTGTGGGATATTGCTACTGGTAGGACAGGCAGGTTGCTCAGCAAGATCACCTGATCACCAGACTTCACTTAGTGATGCACAGTGTGTGGGGAGCCGAGTGGATCAGACTGCCTGACAAAGACGCACTAACTGCCGCTGAACTTACCGCGGCAGTTAGTGCGGGGCTGATACTTTGGTTTAGACTTCGCGTAACTGGCTGTATGTCCGCAGTGCTGCCTCCGTAGTTCTGCTGTGAGGTCAAGAATAAACTTGTGTATTATTATTATCATTACTACTACTATTATTAAACTTTGCTATCCACAGTTTCCCCTGTGTTGAAAAAAGTGTGTACCTGTGCTTTGAGGTTTCCAGTCTTTGTCTGCCTGTTCTTGTAATCATAATGTGGTACAGAAGTGTTTGAGTTCTGATCATTGGTGGAATGTTACAAACAGGAGGAACCCACAGTACTTGGGCGATAAACTGTGCAGGTGCCAGCGAACTGGCCGGGGCTCGAACCTGGCGTTAGGCGAGCAGCATATGGCACAGCCGGTAGACATAAGCCAATCAAACCTAATTATTTCATAACTCATGCACGCATACATTTCCATGGCATCGAAGGTGTAAGGTGTGCGCGTGCGCGCGCGCGTGTGTGGTGTGTGTGTGTGTGTGTGTGTGGTGTGTGTGTGTGGTGTGTGTGTGTGGTGTGTGTGTGTGTGTGGTGTGTGGTGTGTGTATATGTGGTGTGTGGTGTGTGTGTGTGTGACTCAGAAACTCGTGGAGATTTGTAAAGAATGCATTTTAGGAAAGGTGTGTGAGTTTTCAGTTAAAAGGAGTAATAATATTGCTTCTTTGTTTGTTTAGTTATCTCCGTTGGTCTGTGTCGGTCGCTACCTCGCCATGGCAGTGTACTGTGCTACAGGCAACATGCACCACCCCCCTCCCGCCCCCTTCTCCTGTTGACGTCAGAATGCAGGACGACAGAACTCTGTACTGTCCGTATTTTAAACTTCTGTTGTTTCCTTCAAGAATACATTTCTGTGACGTCTTGTTTACGTAATTCTACAAAATTCTGTGCCCGAAAGGCAGCTTAGTTTAGCTTTAAGTGATGCGGTCTGCCTGCTGCATGTTGCAGTTCGCAGTCAGAGCACTTGAGGATTGGCACGGAAGATTCTCGGTCTGAATACCAGTAATTGTGACCCGCTTATCTTTCAAAATTCTATATTCTACCCACACATTGTCTTTATATCCTTTGTATCGATTGCAAAACAAGCAACAAATTTATCCCTGGGCAGTATTAACCGGCAGATTTATGTAACCGAGGTGGAATGTGTTTACTGCCCGGTACGAACTGCATCTTTAATTGTGCTTAGTCTTGGACTGAGAAGTGATCATATTATCAGAGTATAGAATGTCTGGTGATTGACCTGTAGAGGTCAACAAAATGCATTAGGCTACTGATGCTCTTGCAGTCCGTCGCTGTATGGCAGTTGAGCTTGAGTGTACATCGCTGGTAGCAGCGAAGAGCGCAAATATCTGTCAAGTACAGCACCACAGACAGCTGTTCGTCGTAGGTGATACAAACCGTTCATTAGGCTCGATGTATTTTTTGTAATTTATTTTATTTTATTTGATAGTGACTGAGATGAATTTGAAAACAGTGCGTGACTTTCATGTGAATTCATCATTGTCTGCGCAAATGCGTTTGTACAGTACTACAATACCAAATAATAATTTTTTGTTGTTGTCTGATGCTTTTATGGCACAAGTAATTAATTCTCTTAGATCTCTAAGAAAAGGAAAAAAAAACGAATGTTTGTTAACGGTAAGACGAAAAGCAGAAAGGAAAACTCCGAGAGAATTGAGGTTGTTAATTGCCGCAGAAAGTTTGGGATTCTCTGCCTTCTTGCATTACCTGGGAACAGCAAAATAAAATATAACGTGGCCAGCCTTATGCGTAACATAAGCATGTCCTTTAATTGGCAGAAAGCTTCTCAGAAATGGAAGCTTAAAATATATGTATATAAGACCGAAACAATCATCCGCTGTTTGCTGTAGGATCTGGAGAAGTCGAGTCGAAGCTCTGAAATGAACGAAAAAAGTATGAAAAATTGCTGTTTACCTTCGCCACACCTCTGAAGTTAGCTGAAGGTCCGAATGTTTCCCCACGAATGTAAATAAACTGCTGTACATCCACAAATGTAGATGGGATTGGTGCTGCTAGTATTATCAGGCACAGTAACGTACAAGCTGCTGGCAGTAACAGGCACAGTAACATACATGCTTTTATCAGTAACAGGTACAGTAACACATGCTGTTAGCAGTAACAGGCACAGTAACACACATTGCTGGCAGTAACAGGCACAGTGACATCTTGGTAGCATTAACAGGCACAGTTATACATGCTGCTGGCAGTAACAGACACACTAACATACATGCTGCTGGTAGTAACAGACACAGTAACACATCCTGGTAGCATTAACAGGCACAGTAATCCACATGCTACTGGCAGTAACAGGCACAGTAATACGTCCTGGTAGCATTAACAGGCGCAATAACAGGCACAGTAACATTCTGGTAGCATCAACAGACATTAACATACATGCTGCTGGCAGTAACACGTACAGTAATACATGCTGCAGTATAGTGTAGGGCAGGATCCATTTATATCGTTGCCTGTCACTCTTGGTCCATGCCAGCGGACGCATTTACTAAGACAGCTGTACACGCCTTCCCAGGTTAGTGTACGATTACGCTCTGACTAGCAGCAGAAACGTAGATCGACCGAGGAGAAGATGGACACACCAACACCCATGAATACAGAATAAGCCTGGGTGGCTTATGCTGTGTTGCTGCTGGTAACAGTTCTTGGTCTATTTGGATGTGAAAATTGTACGTGTTGGCCTGAATGTTGGGAGCCTCAGGGGACATTAGAGAGCTCTATTAGTCCAGGATAAGTTATAGTGGTGGGTGCCTGTGAGTGCAGCAGATAAACATCGGATATCGTGACAGACTGAAGGAAACCTCAAAATAAGAAAGATTCATCTTTATTATGTTCACAAAGAGGATGACAGTACGTCAAGCAGGCAGTCGTGGCCCTTATTGGCGGAACTTAGGAGAATGACGAACAGCCTTCGTAGAGGGAGCGACTGCCGACCGACATTGGAATCTGGGGCTTTCCGAATAAGTAGCTGCAGTGCAGAGCGCTGTAGCTCGATGTACAGCTTGTAGATGGCAGGAAACGTATTGAGAATAGCAGCCGTTTCAGTAAATTTCGAGTAATGTGGGTGTTCCTTGTTCCGGAGCCGCGGCGGCAGGCAACTTTGCTCTCCGCGCCGTATCAGCTGCCCGCCTGCCCGCCACACCGGCCGGCCGGCAAACTTTCACTTGAGTTGCGGCTGCAGCAACGCTCTGGCTCTCAGGACACTCCAGCGTGACGGCCAGCCGCTACCAACTCCTGCATTATAAAGCATTAGCTGTGTTAGTTACGGCTCGAATTATTGTACTGCTTGTTACGCGGCCAGCACAACAGACTGCCCCCCCCACCCCTCACCCCCCTGCTTTCCCACTGTCGTGTTTTGTTATTTTTTGTTGTGCTTTTTTTTAAACTTAAGCTTCATGAGGGGACATTTCGTTCCAGGTATGGCGATAATGTAATGTCATTAAATCTTTTGAGAGCTTAAATACCTTCTGCTGTCATTTTGCTTTTTAATACAGCTTTAGAATAGAAGGCACAGAAATTGGCGTCTCTTTGAGTCCTTAATGTCATTTATTGCCAGCAGGTTTGGAGCTGCCACAGGACGCGATCTAATAGAAGTTCACCTGACTGGTGCAGAAGTATGTCCGACATATGACGTCACAGTCATTGTGTAGTAATTGAGTGGCAGCAGTGGACTTGGGTTGTTTGTGGATGCACCGTAACTTAATGCATGCATCTGAGATCTTACGAAGCTTACAGGCGAGGATCCTGGTCTTCTGGGATGTTACACTGTATTTTTGGATGAGAGGCACCCGACATTTCGAAAGAACGGGTTCCCTTCTTCTAAGGAGTCAGGCAGAGCAAGGTCTCCTGTTTTGAACTTCGTTATGAAGAAGGAAATAACATTTCTTCGAAACGATGGGACCGACGACGCACCGTCACATCCCGAAGAACCCGAATCTTAATGCACACCCCTGTGGAAACTCCCGAAGTCACCAACTTAACAGTCATGTGACTAGTTAGAAAAGTTCAGCCCGTTACAGAACTTACAGATCACATCAAGATGATTGGTACCAACCGACTGTTCTTCGTAACCTGCACCAAGTGAATCTTAACGTTACATCAAACATTCGTGGTGAATGTGGCAGATAAGGCACGTGGAATTCATTTATGAATGAATGTAGTCCATGCCCTCCAGGCCGTGCTTCTCACCGCGGACACTGCAGTTCGATTGAAGGCCGGTTCATGCGGAGTTGTGGTGTCTGTTTGCACTGGGACAGACTAATGCGAGTACTTAGCCTTTCCGCGTCAGAATCACTCCCCTGGTGTTCATACTCATCCATCTATCACCGGCGCTATATAATCTCAGCAATTGACAGCATCGTTTAATAACACACACTCCGTCACACCCCCACACCCATTTACGGTTCGTTAGAATTCTTGCATGCAGCTTTGCATGCACATCTGTCTCGCCCATAATATTGCAACCACCATACTGTCATTTGGTTCACAATTGTCACTGAGATTTTAATGTTACTAATTACCAAGCTTGTAGTTGCGCACTGTTGTCAAAAATTAACATTTCGCTGTATTATAATTGTCACAAGGATCAGCGTCGTGCCTTGAATGACCAACTGCAAGGGGCGGGCTGCTTCTCTAGCAGTCAGTTGTTCTCAGCTACTCAAGAAATTCCCTTCATTTTAAGGAACCCGACGGTTCATTACCCTGTTCACAACAGCCCGCCAGTTGTCCCTGTCCGATCAAATCAGTCCACGCCCTCCCGTGCTGTTTTTAGGTCTCTTTTTTACTATATCCTTCCTTCAACGTCTGGGTCGTCCTCTTTCAGATTTCGCCGCAAATATCCTTTGTGTATTTTAATCTATACCATGCATTCCACATTCCCAGCCAATCTCTTCGTCCCAGGTTTTATCATTCGAATGATAAATGGTTATGAACACAAACCACGAAGCTCCTGCATGCAAATTTTTCCAGTGTTCTCGACCCTCTTCCCGCTTAGTTTCAACTAAGTTCCTCAGCCACTCCATGATTATTAAATGTCACGATTATTTTACATGTTGTGGTGGTTTTATGATTGTGATGTAGTGCACTGCTGATGTTCAGTTGCATGTTTTGACACTTCGAAAAGTTTGCCGTAGGATTCATACAAAACAAGCAGTTCTTTTTAAAAATAAGAAGCTTTTTATAACGAACTAGTTTCTCACGAAGAATATCCTCAACTGTATCGGCTACTTAGCATCGTTGTGTTGTGTTGTTTGGTGTTTGGTGTTTTGTGGCAGTCAGACACTGTCAGCCGTACCGAATGTTGCCAGAGGAATCAGACATCTTTCTGTATTTGAACTGATGCCTGTATCAGCAGTGTCATGATCGAATCGGCAGCATTCGAAGCTGCTTATAGAAATAAGACAACAAGCATTGTGAAACCGAGGGATTTATTGCACAACACGTAGGTAGCAGATGGACATACACATAGTCATCATTGACTGACGGAGTTGCTAAGCGCGAAGGCGGTACTGTACAGAGGGCGGTGCATAACCTGCTAGTCGTAGCGTCGTAGCTGGTCACAAGTCCGGTTACCAGTATGTGGCCAGTCATATACAGCTATCAGAACCCTCCTTGAAGCGCATGGCTGCTTAGAGTTTTGCAGCAGACGTCAACGTGAGGCAAGCTGTCTCCTCCTGGATACAGGCACTCGAAACCGATTTCTTCCACGCCGGTATACACGTGTTAGTGCCACGATGGGACAGATCCTTAGATGTCGATGATGACTGTGTAGAGCTTTGGGATATACCGTCGCTAACACGTGACGTGTCATACTGAAGTCGTAATACAGCTTTTGGCGTCTGAGTGTGCGGTGCTGTACAGATGGCACTTTGATATTTTTATATTCTGTTAGGAATGTATACAGAATGTGTGTAGTATACACCCGGCATGTGAATAGAAGATACTAGACTGAATATAGATAGGATATAGACACAATAACGCAAAATGTAGCCAGAAATTCGATATAGACGACATAGAATATTGACAGAAAGAAGAGAGTGTGGATTGAAATAGAGGCACAAAATAGAATAGAGACCATGTAGACAGAATATCGACTTCGTGCAGGTAGAATGTAGACAATATACACAAAATATAGACGGAATATAGATATGTTTTAGGCCGAATGTAGGCAGAACATTCCGGCTGCCGACAAAAGTGACATTCGTTTGCTCAATTCTGTGCGACAGGAATTTGCAGTATTGGGGCACAGTGCTGGTAGCGACAGGTTTGTGTGCTGTGACGCAGTGTTGGGGCACAGTGCTGGTAGCGACAGGTATGTGCTGTGACGCAGTGTTGGGACACAGTGCTGGTAGCGACAGGTGTGTGCTGTGGTGCAGTGTTGGGGCACAGTGCTGGTAGCGACAGGTGTGTGTACTGTGACGCAGTGTTGGGGCACAGTGCTGGTAGCGACAGGTGTGTGCTGTGGTGCAGTGTTGGGGCACAGTGCTGGCAGCGACAGGTGTGTGTGTTGTGGTGCAGTGTTGGGGCACAGTGCTGGTAGCGACAGGTGTGTGTGTTGTGGCGCCAGAAGCTAAGGCAAATGCGTTAAGGCCACACGAACCTTCTGTCTGTCTGTCTATCTCAGTCTTCAGAGTATTGCCTTGCATTGATAGTGACTGCTATGTCCGCAACGTCGGTCACTGCGTACCTCAGTCTTTGTCATTATGATGTGCTACTGATGTGCACAGTGACATTAATTGCCGATCTGTTCAATTGTTCAGTTGTTCAGTTGCACATTGTTACTTGTTTCGTTTTGTGACAGACAGGCGTTTCAGCCCGGATGAACAGCGAGAACTCGTTCAAACAAATAGAACGAAAAGAAACAAACTGCTTTTAATTTAGTGGGAGTTTTGTACTGTAATTAACTTCGACTAAAAACAAACATAAATAACTCGGCCTATACGTGATGAATATTTCGCTATTCCAGAACCAAAATAGGCCTGGTGGAAAGTCATGTAAATAATTAATACCTTTCGAGTCTCCATGGAAACAAAGTGTGGAATACGTGGGAGTAATGGCGTCTGGACAATTGTACAGTGTGGTGGTCTCTAGGTGGTATGTGTTGGTGACGTCACACTGATCAGCTTGATGTTTGACCTAGAAAATGAAGTAGTTAGTTTGCTTGTGGGAACAAGGCGTTACGTCACGGACTGTTCAGAGATGGGGGAACGCACAGGCGGAGAGAAAATCTCTTATAATGTAAGTGCTTAAATATAAATGAGAAGGCAGCATGTAAGAAATTAAGTTAACTGTACTAGGACCATAGAATGAGAAAAAAAACTTAGGTAAGTTTTCGTAGATAAAGTTTGGAAGGTAAAGTGTGAGTGCAAAAATCCAAGCGAAGAAAATAGCATAACAGGGTTAAGGAAGAGCGTCAGGGCGATGCAGTGGTGAGCCGTGCTGTGAATTGTGCAGGTCAGGAAACTGGTGTTGGGAGAGTCGCAGCGTAAGTAAGGTGTGTTTGGAACTCAACGTAATAATAATAATAATAATAATAGTAAAACTAATAAAAATGTAAAAGCTTATTCATTATTATTATCATTTTTTCGTTGTTATACCGTGCATGTTGTCAAGTCACTCAATTATTACACCAACCATTGCACTTATATAAATTTATAAAATTTACACATTAAAACATTAAAAACGCTCCGACATGTTTCGGTCCTAAGACCATCATCAGGGAGCTGTATCGTCCTTGCTAAAGTCACACTATTAAAAGTTATATTAATTTCACTATTCCAAGGCACTCTTGGCAACACAACACAACACGGCATGCTGCCACAAAACCAACTGGAATAGTGAAATAAGTAAAAATTTGGTTAAGTAACTGGAGTGCATAACTTTCAGTACAGATCGCTGTTTTACGACGACAGTTCGTCTGGTTATGGCCGAATTTCAGCCGAAGCACATACACAACACCGCCGACAGCCGGTGGAGGGACAGAGCTGTCTCTCCTTCGTCAACGGACTCCTATAATCAGGCAACATGGACTGCTTCTTATGTTGTCTCTCTGCCATCACATCAACTTTCGTGTTTCATTTCTTGTCACCCCACGTCCTGCCAACACTGACTCGTCGTCAACTGTAATTTTTCTGTTTTCTTTCATTATTATTTCTCCTCTTCCTCGCCAGAATGCCGTCAGAGGTCACCATAGGATACGCTCTCTGCCTTCTTGGCCTAACTCGAGCCAACAAACAGCAGATGCTACATGTTAACTCGCTCTGTTCACTTCTCTTTTCAAAGCTGTCTGCTAGCCCTTGCTTGGCGTGGCAACATCTTGCGACGCACTTAGCCGCTATGATATCATACCACCACCACTGTTGCTGCTTCCAGAAGGCCATGCTCATTTATCTCATGCCAGCTAATGAAATTATAGCCTCCCCATTAGGCTCTCGCCGCCCTCACTTGCCCTCCTGCCTCCCTCAGATAAAGTAGTGATGTTGCGAAGTGGCCAGCCTCCTTCTGCCGCTTCCTCCTCCTCCTCTCGCTCATTCGCCTTGCCTCCCGCGGTGGTCGCTGCTCGCTTTGCTTGTAAGAGGTCACACAATCTTCAGCCTTCTGTCCCATGGGCAGTGCCATACTGTGTGCCTAATCTACTGGAAAACTCAGAGCACTCTTATCCATCGCACTTTTAACCCTTTGTAGCTCAGCGATCACGTTGTGTATCATAGGTGTAACATTCACAATTCTACGTTCTGCCCACACGGTGCATTTATGTGTTTTGTGTGGATCTGCGAACAAACAACGATTATTTCCCTATACAGCATTAACTGACTGGTTTTTGTAAGCGAGACGGAGTTTGTTTACTGTGCGGTACGGGCTGAATATTTAAATATAATCCATGTTCATTGGTAGGGTTAGCGGGCCCATGTTTATTTTATCCTTGTTTTATTCATCGACACCTAATCAACTGCGCAGAACAACATGACAGTGTGCTGCCGTGTAAAGCCCAGTGTGCTGGGGTAGCCCTAGAGCTGCGGCCTTGTATTCTGGCGATAAGCGTTTCGAATGCCCGCCTAGACGCCAGCTTCATGGCTCAAATTGTATCAAGTTTCTGGTCTCTACAGGTAAACTCCATGTTAGTACATTGACGACGCCGCGACGGCCGCACGTCATCCAAATATTCGACGCTATCTGTAATAGTTATGAAACAAAGCACAAAGCTGTTTTTTCTCCACTGAAGGAGAGATGCCTAGCCTGCTGCAGCTGAAGCACTTCTGCAGTGTTTGCTCCTGATGCCTGCGAAAAACCAGTAGAAGGCTGGCCACTCCGGACTTATTTCAAACCAACATAATGTTTGTTGCTGTCTTATTTAGTCCATACGCAGCCCACTGTGTACTTCTGACCTCACGACCACGTCAACAGTGCAGTTAACAGGTGCCTTCAAAGTGTGCAGCGTCTTGATTGGTACCGACTGCCCTCACTGTGCCACAGTAACACAGTTATTGCACTGCGCCGTGTGTCAGTGTGTTGTGATTAGGCATTATAGGATATCTGCGGAAGTCTGGAGGAAGATAAAATTACAGGTCAGGTCAAGCAAACCCTTGAAGTGTTTGCTCTGAGTTGTAACTCTGTAGAGGCCAGAGTTGTTGGTGTTATTATATTGGCCATCTTTTCCCCGTTCCTTCATCATTTCCGCAAAACCTCGTTTCCTTGTGTTTACCGTTTGACAGAGTAATTGCATTGAATGTGAAAATGAGCCTGTAATTATCACAGTGTTCCAGTACCTGTTGTCTCATCTGCGCATTGAACACTTCCCCATCTGTCTTGTGCTTCCCAGTGCTTAGAATGGATAAACGAGTAGAAATATTTTTGTTAGGCGGTTGATGGATATCGATATCGGAGTAGAGAGGCTGGGCTTTAGGAAACATTACGATGTGTTGTGCAGCCTGTGATCCAATAGATCGACCGCACAATCAGGACTAAGCAATAATTTGTCACCGATATTCCTCCTACATGTTTCGAACTCTACAAGGCCATCATCAGGAGGCATACACAAAGACACACAAGTACAACAAATGCTGTCAGAGCTGTGCCTGTGCACAGTTACAATAGAGTATTGTTATTTGAAATTACTAAGAATGTTTAAACTATAAATCAGTTAACAAACATGTTTTACAGCTGCGAACTGTATTTTGTCTTCCGTTGCCGACAGACATCTGTGTTAGTTTTTGTCATTTTAATTCAAAGCGATTATCCTGAAAAATTGATGGAATTTGAACTCTTCCAGTTTGTGCACAAGATGGCTGAACTGTAGTGTTGGTATCTTATAAAATGAATATTAACAATACTGTATTGTAACTGCACACGGGCACATGTGGGAGAGAAGTTGCCGTGCTTTTACGCTTTCACAAATGCCACCCTGATGATGACCTTGTAGGGGTAGGGAGATGAGTGACAAATTATTATTTATTATTTATTGTGCTGTTCGTCGGGTCAACTACTGTAAAATCACTCTGTTGCACGGAATGTTGGTTACGTTAAATTCTGAAGTGTGCTGCTGGACGTGGGCGGATGTTACGCCAATGAAATGCCCTTCACCCTTCAATCCCCGATGGTTCCTTTATGTTCCGCCGAGTTTAACATTAAGAAATTCTACGTTCTGTTCGCACCATATATATATATATACAGGGTGTTTCACGACTTTAGGGCATAACTGCAGGAGGTGATTTCCTAGGTCTTTGTGATCAAAAAAGTTCATATAAACATGTGTCCGATTTTGGACGGTTACGG
>Ga0123354_10004773_pt1 | contig 19366 bp, 18 predicted proteins | sample TergutLab28metaG_2_FD_97872 | JGI IMG/M metagenome (GOLD analysis project Ga0123354, IMG submission 97872) | Labiotermes labralis P4 segment gut microbial communities from Petit-Saut dam, French Guiana - Lab288 P4 | ecosystem: Host-associated > Arthropoda: Insects > Digestive system > Gut ...
CTCAATAAAAAAAAGAAAGAGATATCTCTGATCAAAAGAATTGTTGCAAGAGCTGCGATTCTTGCAGACAAGAAGCAGATCCTGGGACATTCATTTAAAAAATACTTTATTTGGGTTTTAAAAGGGATAGATGCTTCTGTTCTTGAAGAGGTAGGTAACGCCCTTTCCGCCTCTATTCCGGAAAGTTATATAGATACGCTTTCTTTTTTTGCAAAAAAAGGATTCAAAATGTATATAATAAGCTGCGGGACTGCTGACCTATGTCTAAATCCTTTAAAATTAAAAAAAGCAGACACTTTTTTTTCAGAAATAATTTCAAACCCGATTGTTTATAAAAATAATAAAGTTGACGGAATATTTTTTAATGTAAAGAAAGGGAGCGATAAAGTAAAAATAGCAGAAAAACTTAATTTGAAACCGGAAAAAACAATTGTTGTTGGTGACGGATATACAGATATTCCTCTTCTTGATTGGTCGTCCGCTCCTTTTATGATCGATCCTGAAAAAACAAGAAGAAAAAAATATAGCGATAAAAATTATACCTTTATTGAATCTTTGCCGCAAATTATAGATATTATGGATAAGAGGCTAAAATAATGAAAAAGCTTATAATTTTTGATATGGATGGTGTCCTAATAGATGTATCTTCTTCATACAGGGAGTGCGTAAGAAAAACAGCATCGATATTTTTATTGCCATGCATCAATTCAGAGCTGCTGCCTCAACCTCTTTTTAGTTTAACAGATCTTGCTTTTCTAAAAGGAACCGGTTCTCTTAATAATGACTGGGATCTTACTCATAAAGTAATAACAATGATGTTTTCAAAAATAAGCGGAAAAAGAGAAAGCTTAAACAGGGAAGAGTGGGATGTTAAGGAGCTTGCCTGTTTTCTTAAATCAGAGGAAAAGCCAATTGAAAAACTTTTTAAAGAAGCCGGAACATTGAAATTCAAAGAAGTTGATTTTTTCTATAAAGGAGATGTTGGTTCAGGTAATATCATAAAACAGATTTTTCAGGAAGTTTATCTTGGAAAGCAACTGTTTTCGGAAACATACGGATTCCGTGCCCAGCACTATCTTGAGGAAGCTCTTATCTTAAAAGAAAAACTTCTCATTGAGAGGGATGTGCTTTCTTACCTGGCTGCTTTTCACAAACTCGCGATTGCAACCGGCAGGCCTGCAGCAGAAGCGCTTTATCCTATAAGAGAAAATAATATAAATTTTTTTGAAAAAATATTGACCCTTGATGATTGCATTGCAGCAGAAAACGAGGCTGAAAAAAACAAAGGAGAAAAAATATCTTTGGGTAAACCTCACCCTTTTATGCTGGATGCTATTGCCTCATATTACGAAAGCAGGGGAGCGCTAAGCGAAAAATTATATTATATAGGAGATATGCCAGATGATATGATTGCTGCAAAAAGATCAAAATATCGATTTTGCGCAATAGGGGTAACATACTCATCGCCGAATAAAACAAATTCGCTCTCAAGGCTTAAAGAAGCAGGCGCAGATTACATTGCAAATACTCCGCAGGAATTAATAGAACTGTTAAAGTAGAAATCTGCATTATCCTGAAATCTAAAGATTTGGAATCTTATATTCTTTTTTCAAAAATTCAAAATTATTCACAGCATTGTCATATTTTACTTTGCCATAAGTATAGTAGTCGAATTTTATTTTTGAAACTGTTAACTGTATAAGGCTCCAGATAAACCAATAAATATCGGGAAAAGGTTTAAACATATCGCAGTAGAAAAGAGTTTCTTCAAAATTTTTACCTTCGCAATAACTTTCAACAATCTTTAATTCCACATCTCGAGGCACAAGAATTTCCTGAAACATATCTGCAATGTCGTAATATTTTGGTCCCATTCCCGCATATTCCCAGTCGATAATATAAAGCGGCTTTTCAAATTTATCTCTGTGTTTTTCATTGACAAGTATGAAATTTTCCGCAAGAAGATCGTTATGCGTTATAACATATTTGTTCTCCGGAATATTTATTTTTTCCATAAGCAACTGCAGTTTTGGAATAATTTTATCTATTTTAAATTCTGGAAAAGAGACATTAAGGCTATTTAATATTTCATACATTTTTACACATTGCTTGTAGGGATTAAAAATTTTATAAATTTTTGCGCTGCTTGAATGAATTCTTCTTACAGGCTCCATTATTGTTTCCCTAAGATCATCTTTAAGAAAATCGGGATTTTTTAATGTGTATGAATCAGGTATAAATTCAATTATTGTAACATGTTTTTCTGGAAGGTATTTAATAAGCTTTGTGGTAATTTTCTCATCAGCCATTTGCCTAAGTACGCTTGCTTCTGCATCGCGGTCAACAAACATTTCTGTTTTATCGCCATATACCCTTATCGCAACATCCCCTTTTTCGCATTTTGCCCTGTAAAGCTTATTTGTGATACCTCCGCTTAAAACAGAAACATCAATATCACACTCTTTCCATTCAGGCATCAACTCTGCAACAATTTTATCAGTAAATTCAATGTTAACTAATTCTTGTTTTTCCATAATAAAATCCTTATAAGTTTTTCAGGTTGATTTTGTGTATAATATTATATTATGATTATTATAAATAATTTTAATAGTTTTGTCAAAGTGTTTGCAATAAATTTTTGTACAAAGGAATCCTTCTATAAGAGTCATCAAGGGTTTACCTTTATTGCTTGCTTTACGGGTAAAGTGGTGCTATATTAGGCATATACATATGTAGACAGGTTGAGAAGAACAGTTGGATATTTGTATCCGGCAGGGATTTTAATAAATATTTGTAGATTAACCAGTCTATAATCAAAGCAGGAGGAAGTAATGAAAAAAATTGCTATAGGATGCGACCCAAATGCAGCAGCAGAGAAAGAAGTTGTAAAAAAAGTTCTTTCTGATTTAGGATATGAGTGCGAAGATTATGGCAGCACAGATCCTATTTATGCAAATGTAGCTTTTGCAGTTGCAGAAGCAGTAGCAGCGGGAAAACATGACAGAGGAATTCTTATGTGCGGTACAGGTATAGGTATGAGTATTGCGGCAAATAAAGTTAATGGCGCCTATGCAGCGCTTTGTACAGATGCCTATTCCACAGAAAGATCAATTTTAAGTAATAATGCAAATATTATGTGTTTAGGCGCTTTTACTCTTGGTATTGAACCTATTAAATATCTGGTTAAAACATGGATGTCTGTCACATGGCAATCGGGCACAAAGTCCGAAGGCAAAGTACAGAGATATAAAGATTACGATAACGAACATATTAAAAAGTAACAGGAGAGTCTTTGATGCAGAAAATTACAGATGCTGAAGAGCTTGAACTTAAAAGACATGCTGTTCAGCTTAGAAAAGATGTTCTTGCTATTATTAAAGCAGGTGATGCCGGCCATATCGGCGGCGCTTTATCGGCAACAGAACTCATGACATCGCTTTTTTATAAAGTATTAAAAAATATAGATCCAAAAAATCCAAAAAGAGAAGACAGGGACAGATTTATTATGTCTGCCGGGCATAAATGTCTTATTGTTTATGCAGTTCTTGCGGAGAAAGGATTTTTTAGCAAAGATTTATTTAATACATATTTTAAAATTAACTCAAAACTTCCGGGTCATCCTGATATGCACAAACTTCCGGGTATTGAAAGCAATACAGGATCTCTTGGACATGGTCTTCCGATTGCAGTGGGAATGGGAATAGGTCTTAAGCTGGATAAAAATCCTGCCAAAGTTTATGTAATTATGGGAGATGGCGAACTTGGAGAAGGGACAAACTGGGAAGCAGCAGCTGCCGCAAGCCATCATAAGGTTGACAATCTTGTTGTTATGATCGACAGGAATAAATTTCAGCTTGGCGGCCTTACAAATGAGTTAATGAATTTTGAGCCTCTTGCAAAAAGATTTGAATCTTTTGGATGGAGCACAAGATCAATAGATGGCCACAATTTTAAAGAGATAATAGATAATCTCACTGATGCTCCTTTTGAACCCGGGAAGCCTTCATTGATAATATGTAACACACTTAAAGCAAAAGGGATTTCTTTCCTTGAAGATACAGCTGGTTCGCATTACTGGAAAGTTAACCCGGAACAAGTTGTGCAGGCAGAAAAAGAACTGGATGCAATTGCAAAGGAGCTTGGATGATGAGTGAAAAAAAAGACCCAAGAAAAACATTTGGAGAAGCGCTTGTAATAGCAGGAGAAAAAAACAGCAAAGTTCTTGCGATTTCTGCTGACTCTTCCAGCGGTTCACAGATGACAATGTTTAAAAATAAATTTCCGGAAAGACATATTGAATTTGGAATTATGGAAGATGGAATAACAGGAATGTGCGCAGGACTTGCAACTACCGGTAAAATACCTGTTTTTGCAACAATTGCTCCTTTCGTTACCGGAAGGAATTTTGACCAGATGAAAGTTGATCTGGGCTATATGAAGCAAAATGTAAAAGTTGTAGGAAGATGCGCAGGACTTTCATATTACCATCTTGGCCCAACACATCAATCGCTTGAAGATGTTGCGCTCATGAGAGAAATACCGGGAATGACAATACTTAATCCCGGAGATCCTGTTGAAATTAAGGCAGCTACTCTTGCCATGATCGAGCATACAGGCCCTGTATATATGAAAGTAGGAAGCGATCCAATGCCTGTTATCTTTGATGAATCAAAGTATAAATTTGAACTTGGCAAAGGTATTACAATGAAGGATGGTAAAGATATTACCATAGTTGGAACAGGAACTGTATTATGCCGCGCTGCAGAAGCTGCTGATATTCTTGAGAAAAAAGGGATAAGTGTAAGGCTTATCAATATTCATACGATCAAGCCGCTTGATAACGAACTTATTATTAAAGCAGCAAAAGAAACAGGACTAATCGTTACTGTTGAAGAACACTATACATCGGGTGGACTTGGCGGGGCTATCGCAGAGCTTCTTGCGCTGAATCATCCGACAAAAATGAAAATGATAGGTGTTGAAGACCAGTTTGGAAGCAATGGTCCTTATGAAGAACTTATTGGACTTTATGGACTCCTTGGTCCGCAGATTGCAGATACTTGCATGAAACTTTTGGAGAAAAAGTAAAAGCAATTAACTGCTTTGGAGAGGGGGCTGCCTTATTCAGATTTTTATCTGGGGCAGCCTTTTTTTTATTCAATTTTTAAGATATTTTCTATTTTATTAATTAGTTCTTCTGTGAATTTTTTTAGATCGGAAACACTATTTTGTTTAACCCTAAAGCCTACAGCCCCTGGATGCCCGCCGCCATCTTCAATATTAAGTTCTTTTATAACATCCCGTAAATCTATTTTGGCAAAAGTATGAGTTCTCCGCATGCGAAATTGGATCAGATCGGATTCTTCCGGATTATCGTAATAGACAATAAGGCTTAAGTAACCACTCTCTTCCGCAAGATCATCAGCCAGGTGGCGTGCTACGCTTGCAATTAATTCTTTTTTAAAATTTTTGTAAAAATAATCTATATCATTTTTATCAATAACTGTATAAGCAATATGGTCGGATCTTTTTTTTCTTTCGCCAAAGTACTTGTAGCAAATTATTTCTTCCGCTGATAATTTTTCAAGCTCGGCAAAAATATCTTCTATAGAGAAAAAATTATTTGAATTAATTTTTGTCATGTGCAAAAGCAGTCTGTTAAAACGGGTACTAAAAAAATGATAAGATCGTCTCTGTCTTTCGGATTTAAGGTATTTGCCCATTTTTGTATCGCTTATCATTCCTGTAACTAGCGCAACAATGAAATTTCGCGAAAACATTTTATGTATATCATATTGATTAATAATCTCTTTCTTTTTAAGCTTATGAGTCAGATATCCTATAAGTTCGCATGTTGAAGATGACTCATCCACAAAGCAATAATTATTATCTCCTATATATCCGCTGTCTGCTCCCAAATGGTGGTCCAGTTCAATTTTGATTATATTTTTATCGTTTATTAACGCAGTAATTTTTTCCCCGCCTTCAACCATGGCAGGTTTAGGCGTATCAAGTATAACAATAACATTAAAATTATTTTCAAGATATTTTTCAGACTCAACAACTGAAATATGGTTATACTTACACATCTCCATTAAATATGGAAACTTATGATGATATTCTTTGTATAATAAAATCGTTGATCTTTTATAAAATTTTCTCAAGAGAAGGCAGAACGCAACCATTGAAGCAATACAGTCTTCATCCGGATCTTTATGTCCAAGCATTAGAAAGTTATTTTTTTCATGGATAATATTTGAAATATTATTTACAATTCTGTTTCTTTCTGCAATTGTTTTTATTTTACTTTTTTTTGTACCAAAAAATTGGCAACTATTTTTTAATGAGTCATCCATGATTTTACTATAATGCCCCTTCGTATATTAGTTTTTCAATACCATCAAGCGTTACTGTAATATTCTCTTCAAAGTGAGTCATGACATTAGGAACCTGGGAAATCAATACAATATCATGATTGATTCTTTGCATATATTCCTGTGACATTTCCGAGACTCCTTCAAGTATTATCCCATCAACTATTGATAGTAACGGAGTAAAAGAAGCATCAAGAGTATGGGTAACGAGTATTTTTGCTTCTTTTTTGCCAAGAAGAACAGATGTGGCTTCCTGAAAATTATTTACTTTAATAATTCTTCCTGTGCAATGTTTTCCAAATCCTTCTACGCCTTTTCCTAAAACATTTCCTATAACATGAACTCTTATATTGTTTGTTGTTAGCGGAGAATGTATGGGTATGCCTGAAACAACAACAACTTTATCAAGGGAAGTTGCAAATCCTTTTTTGATTGCTTGCGCAATAGCGCTTTGTATCATTGCTTCTGAATCTTCCTGCTGCTCTATGGGAACAGGAACAATTCCCCAATACAGAAGAAGACGCCGCCTTGCTATTTCGCTTGGAGATGCTGCAATAATTGAAAGCTTTGGGCGATGACGGCTAACCAGTTTTGCTGTATTGCCACTTAACGTAGGAACAACTATGCAGGCTGCGGCTATTCTATCGGCAATCCATGATGCGGAGTTTGAAAGTGTATTGTTAAGATCATTATCACCGGCTACTACCCTGCGAAGAGCATCAAGATGTTTTTTATATTCATCAGAAGCTTCAACAGCTCTTGCGATATTATCCATAACTTCTATCGCAGTTTCTGGGTATAATCCATTTGCAGTTTCTCCAGAGAGCATTATACAATCTGTGCCATCAAGAATAGCATTTGCTACATCTCCTGCTTCTGCTCTGGTAGGGGTTGGATTTCTTATCATGGAATCGAGCATTTGTGTCGCTGTTATAACCGGCTTTCCAACTGCATTGCAAAGCTTTATTATTCTCTTTTGTTCCAAAGGAACCTGCTCTGCGGGAATTTGGACGCCAAGATCGCCTCTTGCTACCATTACTCCGGAAGCAACTCTTATAATCTCTTCAATATTTTTAAGACCTTCTTCATCTTCTATTTTTGCAATAACAGGCATATCAGAGCCTATTTCCGAAAGATATTTTTGTATTGATGTTACATCCGAAGCTTTTCTTATAAAAGAAGCAGCTACATAGTCCATATCCTGCTCATGGCCAAAAAGAAGATCTTTTTTGTCTGTTTCTGTAAGTGCAGGAAGTTTTGTTCTTACGCCGATTATATTTACATTTTTTCTGCTGCTGATTTCTCCGCCATTTGCAACTTTGCACTTAATAACTCTTCCTGCGATAGAAAGAACAGTTAGAGCTATAACTCCATCTGCAATAAGAATTTTTACTTTAGGAATAATATCATCTGCAAGCTGGCTGTATGTTACAGTAATTTTATTTTTTTCTGTATAGATTCCGTCATTTCCATATAGTTCTTTTGCATCTGATTCTGCAATTACATCCACCAGTTCATCTTTTAAAAAAACAACTTTACCTTGATCACGAATCAATCCTGTCCGTATTTCCGGACCTTTTGTATCAAGGAGCAATGCTACAGGAATCCCTTCCTCTTTTGAGATTTTTCTTATCCTCGCAATACTGGCTGCGTGATACTCATGGGTTCCATGTGAAAAGTTAAATCTGGCTAAATTCATTCCCCGTTTTATAAGCGAGCGAGTAAGATCCTCTGATTCTACTGCAGGACCTATGGTGCAAATAATGCGTGTGTTTCTGTTGGTATGCATTGTAGTTTTTCCTCTGTAAATATTATACCATATAGGTAGATGATTTTCTCAACTAAAATAATCATAATCACAAGTTAATTGCCAAAGCAATTTTTAGCTAATGTAATATCAATTTTATTATATTGCGATTTGTTTCATAAAACTATATAAAATAAATAATTAAATTTATTTTGAAAAATATTGGGGAAGCCAAATTGAATTATAAAAGAAAACTTTCGTTGCTCTGCCTTGCTCGATTATGCGTGAATAAATTTTATATCCCAATCATGGCGCCGGGACACCGTGACCCCCGCTCGTTGGGCAATAAAAATATTTGTTTTTTGCTCTTTTTTTCTTTTTTTATTATTTTGAGTTGTAAGACAACACCGGTACCAATTATTCCGGAAAAGAAACAACCGGAAAAACAAGAGACAGTTGTTAAATTTTTTGTAGAGCCTTCAAAATTTTATAGTGATGAATATGGTTATATAGGAATAGGATATCAAACAAAAGAAGAGGTATGGGAAAAAAAGAAAAAGTCTTTTGAAAATAAAAACATATCCCAGGAAGTTTATAAAAAAGTTCTAAATGCCATACCTAAAAACGGTATTATCTATGTCCATATAGGACGTAAAGATCTCATGCATGCCAATACGCTATTCTATTCATTTAGCGGTTATAAAAATAATAAAAATATTTTTACAATAAATGGTCCGGAGGGGATCCCTAATATTAAAGGGAGAGATGAGAATTGGTGGAATATAGTTGAAATACCTCTTACTGAAAATATTGATAGCGTAATTAATGTTCGTGTAACAGATAAGAAAATAAATAGGGAATTTGATTTTAAAATTATACGGGAAGAGAAAAAATAGCTAAAATTAATTATTAAGAATATCTGCTACTTTTGAGGCAGATACTTTAATTGCTTTTACAGATTTTTTATAATCATTTACTGCAACACCTGCATAAATTGTATCTAAAATAACAATATGGGATAATCTTGAAAATGATGAAATCTGGAAATCATCGATTTCTCTTTTTACAGCAGAAATTTTTATATCTGCTGTTCTTTGCATAATAGAGTTTATTGGTCCTGTTATTGCAATGGTTGTTGCCCCTGCTTCTTTTGCATATTGTATAGCTTTTATAACAGGTTCGGATTTTCCAGAATAACTTATTCCTATTGCAACATCTTCTTTACCTAAAAGAGATGCTGAAACAGCTATTTCTGATGGGTCTATATAAACATTGCATTTTTTTCCAATCCTATAAAATCTTAGATAAGCATGTTTTGCAGGCACAAAAGAGTTACCTGTTGCATAAATATTTATTGTTTCTGCCGCAGATACAGCAGCTATGGCTTTCTTGATTTCATGAAGATCGAGATAGTTTATAGTAACATCAATAGTATTTATAAATTCCGATTTCATTTTTGTTACAATCTCTTCAAGGCTATCATTGTGATTTATATCGCCGAGTATAAAATCAGATGTGTTAGTTTTCTGTTTTGGCGTATTATAGTTAGCCACATCCATTTTAAAGTCATAGAAACTTAAAAAGCCCAAAGTTTTTACAAATCTTGTTATTGTCGCTTCTGAGACACTGCAATTATCTGCAATATGTTTTAGCCGCAAATATTTCAAACTATCAAGATTATTTATGAAATAGTTTGCAATTTTTGCAGACAAACCATTAAGAGAGGGTAATAGATTATGTATTCGGTTATAAACATTTTCCTGAATATTTTCCATAATATATACAGTTTTATAATAAACAGTGTATTATATGCGTTTTTAGCAATTAATTCAATATGGATTTTTGTTACTTTTTGGCAGAACAAGTTTAGCAAAACCAGTGTATTTAATTGACAAAATATTTATATAATCATATAATTTTTTTTAATAAAATATTTTGGAAAAGAGTGATGTTTTATTAAAAGCTAAAATATCATGGAATTTCTAACTAAGAGATAGTACTGGTTTTTTTTGAATAAAATCGTTAAAACCTAAAAGAGGAGAGTAAAAAATGGCAGCTGTTGAAAATGAAAATAAGACTGAAACTGAAAAAAGGATAGAAAAAAGAGAAGATATTTTATGTTCAATTTTTGGACATTCAATTTCTATTGCTCTTGTACTTTTTCTTACATTGGGAGCTTTTGGAAAGATTGGAATGACTGCAAGCGTTGTTGTTGCATTTGCAACTAGTTTTGCTTTGGTTATTCTATATTTATTTGCAGAGAAGATGTACGTAAAATAAATAATGGGGCTGCGGCACGGAAGCCGCGTCCCATGCCGCAACAGACGGCACAATTCTGCGCAGTAATTTTGCGCTCAATAATCCCTTTCTATATTTAATAACTGAACTCTTGTTATATTCATAATTGATTTTTATGCCTACATAAAGAAGATATGTACATATATCCGGATATAAAAAAGGCAACCTATAAAAGCCGAAGCTATACAGGTTGCCTTAAAAATATAAAAATCAGTAATTGATTTTTAATTTATATGCTATGCAGTTTTTTAAAATCCATGTTTCTGCATTTCTCTTTTCATCTGATCCCTAAATTCTTGATCTCTTTGCTGAGCCCTCTCCTTTCCTTCTTTTGCAGCAGCGCCATAAAGTTTTTGAATATTTTTTTGATCCATCGGCTTAACACTGTTCCAACTGGATATATCGGCTTTGTCTTTTGGGAGAGCTGCAAATTTTGCGCCTGTGATATTGAAATATGCATCTTCATAAGCTTTTAAAGCATTTGCCGGAGCATAAATGGTTTTTACATGCTGGAAAAATTGATTTTTTCCTCCAGCTTCAACTGTTGGAGGAGTGTCTCCGTAAAAGTAAATAGTTTCAATATTTTGAGGCATTTCTTCTCCCCACTCTTTTTGAGGTTTGGTTGAACTAGAGCAGTAAATGGTTTTTACACTGGCTGGTATGATTACATCCATTGTCGGAAGTTTTCTTCCTAATCCGGCTCCAATTTCTCCCCAGGTATTTCTTATGTTAATCATATTAGCTAACTCTTGTCCTTCACTAAAGACAACATTACTATCTATATTTGAAATAAAGACAAGTTCCGCCCTGGGCTCTCCCCACTGCCTTGCAAACTGAAAATTCACAGGAAAAATAATTTGAGTCAAATATGTGCCACTAAAAGAAGATTCGCCAAGGTTTTTAACAGAAGATGGAATATTTGCTTCAAATAGCGGTGTATTAAGAAGAGCAGAGTTACCTATTTCTTCCAGCCCTTGAGGAAGTAGAATTGAACCAATATTTAAAGAGCGAAAAGCTTCTTGTGGGATTTTTTTTAAATCAGTAACAGATGATAGATCAAGTCTGAATAATTGTACGGACTTTTCATCATTTTTAAAATTTTTAATTGCCTCAGCGATTTCTGTTATCTGTGTGTCACTCAAACTGCCGGTAATCTTTATATGTGACTTACCTCTGGCAATATGTCCTGCTGCTCTTGTTGCTTCTGTCTCTGTAGCGCTAGTTTCCCAGAATTTAAGGTCTTTTCCATAAAATCTTTCTGCAAGAGGTAAAAATTGCGCTTCTAGCGGAGAAAGTTTAGAGACTATAGTTTTACTACTACTGCTGCTGCCACTGCTGCCTAATGAAGGTATTTTTCCGCCGCCAAACAGTTTCCCTAGCTCCAGTGCATAAACATCTTTTTTCTTTGCAGACAGTTTATTAACTTTTTTCTCAAGATCTGCTGCTTTTGATACAAGTTTTAATGCTTTATTAGGATCTGACATTGCCGCAGCGGTTTTCTGTGAAAGTTTGTGAGTCTGTTTTGCCAAAGATTTTGGGCTGTCTCCGCCGCTTGCAATTACAACTATGAACAGGAATAACACAAGACCGCATACAATCTGATTTGCCCAAGGTATTGCTTTATTTAACAAAGGAAACTTTTCTCTTGTTGTTTGCGGAATCTTTTTTTCTGCCAGTGCCTTAAAAGGTAATTTGTCGAAAAAAGCGTTAATCTTTTCTTTGATATCCATTATATCCTCTCCTTTTTTTTGTAAAAATTACTTTATGTGTTTGCTGCACATTGTATTATATAAAAAACAGGTGTCTCCCAATATAGGAAAATCCGGTGTTTTTTAAAAAAAAATCACTCACGGTTTCTTGGATTTCGCTTAGAGTTAATTAAGCTATCTAAAAAAATGAGTTTTGGTTAATATGACGATTCTCGTATATTTTAATAGAAGGGTCAAGAAATATTTTCTATTAAGTTATCTAATGGGAGAAAATATTAAAAACTTACCTTCGGAGCTTCCCTTGCAGATTCGGCAATTTCAAAATAGGGTTTTCTTTCAAGCCCCATCTGATTTGCTATAATGCTTGCGGGAAAAAATCTTATTCTTGCATTAAATGTCTGTACCCCGTCGTTATACCGTTTTCTTGCTACTGTAAGCCTATTTTCTGTCCCTGCAAGCTCATCCTGAAGCCTTATAAAATTTTGGTCTGCCTTAAGCTGCGGATAGTTTTCAACTATTACAAGCAATCTTGAAAGAGCGCCTTCAAGCTGATTACTTGCTGCTGCTTTCTCTGTTACATTGCCTGCTCCTGCAAGTTTTGACCTTGCTTCTGCTATGTTGGTGAAAATCTCATTTTCATGAGCTGCATAACCTTTTACAGTTGCAACAAGATTTGGAATAAGGTCATTTCTTCTTTGAAGCTGATTATCTATTTCTGCCCAGGTTGCATTGATATTTTCTTCAAGATATACAAGCTGATTTCTTGTACTTATATACCATGAAGCCAATGACCAGAGTATTATTACAATAATTACTATAGGAATAGTTATCCAAAAAACTTTTTTTGCCATTACAAATCTCCATAAACCATATATTTTTGTTAAATCAAATCCTTAAAAAATTATATCTGCCCTGATACAAACCCCGATTCCAAAGGATGGTGGTGCCGGGATGACTATCGGGGTGACGTAATGCCTGCTCCAACAAAGGTCGGGAACAGATTAAAATCTTCTTGAAGCTCCGCCGCCTCCGGAAAAGCCGCCTCCAAATCCGCTAAAGCCTCCTCCGAATCCGCTTCCTCTTGAAAAACCGCCGCCAAATCCACTGCTTCCGCCATCAAATCCTTTTCCAAATCCCCTTCTCATTCTGCCAACAGAGGGGAGGAAAAAAAACAACCAAAAGAATCTTCCGCCGAATATAAAAAATAAAACAAAAAAACCAAGCGAACCAAATATTTCATATAAAGAAAGACCCGCATCGTCGTTATTATATTGTCGGTAAGAAACTCCTGTTATTTCAAAATTATATTCTTTTGCAACAGCAACTGCCACAGCGCTATATCCTTCTTTTAAACCAGTACTAAAATCCTTATTTCTAAAATAAGGAATCATATATTTATCCATTATAGAACCTGCGTGTCCATCTGTTATTGCCCCTTCAAGACCATAACCAACTTCTATTCTAAGCATTCCTTCTCCTGTGCTTAGAACAATAAGAACGCCATTATCTTTCCCTTTTTCCCCTATGCCCCATTTACTCATAACTTCATTTGCATATTCATCAATAGATGAGTATGGTTCTATTGTACTTACTGTTAATAGCGCAATTTCAGCGCCGGATTTCTGTTTTAGTTCTATTCCCAAAGCTTCAATAATCTGTTTATCGCTGTTATTTATAATACCTGCATAGTCGGAAACATATCCTTTTGGCAAAGGCAAATTATTGGATTGTGCCGGCAAAAAAAGGGCTTGCATTATAAATAATGTAATTAATACTCCAGCTTTGGCGGAATACTTTATACCAGGCCGAAGATCAAGTGTATTGCCATGTTGTAAAAGTTTTATTTTATTGCTTTTTAACATCTGTTACCTGCTGGAGAGTTTATCTACTTGTACGGTTATTGTGTCAATTATTTCAAGTATTTTTGTTATAACAGAGATCATATCCTGATACTTATTTGTGTTAGGGATTTCTGAAAAAACAGACATATCAACGCTATATTCTTTTTCAATTTCGGCAAAGACCATATTATCTGTAAGATTCTTTACCTCTACATCTTTTAAGCGCAACGCAGATCTCATAAGAGTTTTAACAACTCCCGGGATTATTTTTATATTTTGTTTTAAAAACCTGTGGTTTCCTCCTGACTGTATAATTGCCTGCCTGAACTGATTTAAAAAACCTCTAAGCCGCTCTTCCAGTTGATCCCGTAAGTTATGAGAAGTTAATTTAAGCTTGCCTTCAATGCTTTCACCATAGATAACTACATGGCGGTCATATATATCATAGTATTCCATTGGAAATACATCTGCTGAATTAATAAATTCTTCAAGAGCTAATATAAGAATTGAGAATCTGTATTTTTTAATGATTTTTTTTGATTTTTTCCCGAATTCTATAAAAGAATTGGCGTTATTTTTATCAATCAGGACAAGTATATTTATGTCAGATGTTGTAGCGTTAAATGAGTCAGATACAGCGCTGCCGTAAAGTATTACAGATTTTAGGTTATCTTTGAAACATTCCTTTATACAGGGAAAAATAATTTTCTCTGTTACTTCTTTGGGATTATTGATTTTCATGATCTCTCCTGTGAGATTGTTTACCATGCAAATTAAACTTGCGGCAATGTCCATGACTTACACTTCGCTAAAATAAAGAGTAGACCGCATAATTTGTATTATAGGTTTAAATAAATTCTTTATTACGAATCCAGTCCTATTGGAATCAACATACCTCTCTTTTAAGGGAAGGGTCGTTGATTTTTTTCATAGTATCTAAAAAATCATATTTTTACTACTATATAACCATTTTATAACGCTATTTAGTTACAAGAAGCTTCAATAATTTTTTAATTTATTGTCCGATTATGATTATGGTAATTAGAGATTTGTATTATTAGATATGTCTTATATCGGTAAAGGCAGAATTGTACCAATTTTATTGACCTGCCTCGCTCTGTTAAGCGAAGCTGTATCTTGTAGATTTGTGCACAGATTTTATCTTTGTTCCACAAGTTTATACGAGACATGCATGAGTAACCCCACGCACGATGCTCGCTCGTTGGTCAATAAATTGAATAAAGTGTTATCTTTTCTTTTTTCCGGTCATTTTTTTGTACATTTCTCTTAATGCTTTTTCATTTATAAGCATTAATTTATGCATCGCAGGTTTTGCTTTCTTTTTTCCTTCAAATTCAAGAATTTTTGCAGCCAGGTTATAAAGCCTTCTTATTCCCTGTATAGAAGGTATTGAACATTTAAAAATTTTTGCCAATTCAAAATCAGGATGTTTGGGATTAAGGTCTATGAAATCAAGGAGTTCTTCTTTTTCCCATTTTTTATGTGTTCCTTTGCTGAAATCATACTTTTCCATTCTTGTTTTTCTTCTTTCAGCAGCGCCATTCATTTTTACTTTTTTCCAATAAGGATGCCTGTTTCTTGTATAATTTATATCCTGAATTGTTAATCCTGTCTTTTCTAACCATTTACGTGTAACAAATCTTTTTTCTGCCGGAGTCAGAGAGCTTTTTATTGAATAATCAACGTAAGCATCGATTGTCTTTTTTTCCAAGAGCTTTTTCATCTTTTCTGACATTTTAATCTCAGGTGTTACTTTTTTTGTTGGTTTTCCTTTTTTTGAAGTTACTTTTTTTGCCATATATACTCCCTCTTTTTAGTTACTATAATATAATATTATACACGAACTATAAAAGAAAAGAAAGTTTTTTATTTTAGCATTACCCATTTATATTGACAAAAAATATGAAAATATTATATGAAACTAGAATAAACTATTGGAATTCTTTTTATGATTATTAAAAAATGCATATATTTTTATTATTTTTATAAGACTCTTTATTTATGATACCTATGACATTGGTTTATGATAGAGCCGTGATCAAGGATCACGGCTTTTTTTTAATCCGGCTAATATTAGGATCAGGAGAAATATTATATGGAAGATTTAAAACTTGCAGTAATTGGCAAAGACAAAAAACGTACAGTTATTGACATAAATGGCATAAAAACCGGAAAAGATTTTGTCGTTATAGCAGGTCCATACAGCGTTGAAACAGAAGAACAAACCATTAAAACAGCATTGGCGGTAAAAAAAGCAGGAGCAAATATGTTAAGAGGGGGCGCATTTAAGCCAAGAACCTCTCCGTATGCCTTTCAGGGATTGGGAATAGAAGGGCTTAAAATCCTTGAAAAAGCCCATAATGAGACAGGATTACCAATAGTTACCGAAGTTGTAGATGTAAGGGATCTTTCCCGGGTATGCGAATATGCCGATGTTATCCAGATAGAGCCCGAAAAAGCCATGAGCGACTCAGACCAACAGCTTAATCCTCATGATTTTGCAAAAATCATGAGTAAAATAAAAAAAATAAAACAGTGTTATGACACCATAGTTGTCGAAGAGATTGGGTAAATATGAAAACAATTACAGTAACTGCAAAATCAGGTAAAACCAGGTTATTAATTAATGAAAAACTGGAAAACTTTTATAAATATTGCAATGTCGATGAAACAATTATTATTATTGATAAGAATATAGCCCGCTTGTATGGTGATAGTTTCAAAGATTTTAAAACAATAATTATTGATGCGAGTGAAAAAAATAAAAATATTGAAACTATCGCAAATATTTATGAAAAACTTTTGGAATTCTCCTGCGACAGGCACAGTTTTATTGTTGGAATAGGCGGTGGCGTTGTTACTGATATTACAGGGTTTGTTGCTTCTACTTTTTTAAGAGGAATAAGGTATGCCTTTGTTCCCACGACACTGCTTTCCCAGGTAGATGCTGCTATTGGCGGAAAAAATGGCGTCAACTTTATGGGAATTAAAAATATTATAGGAACTTTTTCGCAACCCGATTTTGTAATCTTTGACGTTGATACTTTGAAAACTCTTGATATAAAAGAGTTTATAAGCGGAATAGGGGAGATAATAAAATGTTCTATAATCTCGGGAAAAGAATTTTTTAATCTTTTATCTGATAACCTCTATAATATTATTTCTAAATTTAAAGAACATTGCCTGCTGGAGAATGTTCCGGTCTATAATGGGCTGGAAAATCTTTTATATTATTTTATTGAGGAATCTCTAAAAATTAAGGCAGATATAGTTGAAAAAGATGAGAAAGAAGCAGGCTTGCGCAAAGTTTTAAATCTTGGACACACTTTGGCTCATGCCATAGAAATTACGGAAAATATTCCGCATGGGGCAGCTGTAATTAAAGGGACAAAATTTGCAAGCGATTTTTCGACAAAAGAAGGGTTTCTCGATATTGAGGAAAACAGGAAAATAACATCTTTACTGGAACTTACAGGAGTTTCTCTTTCTTTGGGAATAAAAACCGATCGGGATAAAATTAAAGAAGCTCTTTTTCATGACAAGAAAAAAAAGGGAGATACCATAGATTTTGTATTTATAAAAAATATTGGATCTGTATTTATATCAAACATAAAAATAGAAAAAATTATGGAGGCTATTGATGATATGTGTATCAATAGGTGAGAAGGATTACAATAATGCAATTAAAGTGGCAGCTTTGTATGATTTTGCAGAAATAAGGCTTGATCTTCTTGAAACCGTTGATAAAAAAATTGCTGAAAAAATATTTTCTTCTCATAAAAATCTTATTGCAACATATAGAAAAAAAGATGAATCTGATGCGGACACAAAACAGCTTTCGATATTAAAAACAGCAATAGAGGCTGGGGCAACTTATGTTGATATTGATATAAACGAAAGTATTGAATTTATTTCTTCTGTAAAATCGATTTGCATCAGTAATAACCGGCAATCTGGCAATAAGAGAAATACAAATTTAATAATCTCATATCACAATTATGAGGAAACTCCTTCTCTTGATTTTCTCGATAAAATAATAGTTCATGCAGCAGCCAGAGGCGCTGATGTAGTAAAAATCGCATGTGCTGTAAAAGAAACAGCGCATATTGAAAGGCTGTTAAGCATACCGGATTATTATAGTTCTATAAAAATAGCTATTGCTGGAATGGGAGAGCAGGGAGGCAGGGTCAGGATTCTCTCGGAATCAGCAGGCAGTTTTTTTACCTATGCAAGTCACGATATGAAAAGCTGCACAGCAGAAGGGCAGCTTGATTATAAAACAATACTGGAAGAACAGAAGAAAGTTGTAAGCGGGTGGTAGCGTAAAGTGGATAGTAGTATAAGGCTTGCTGTTGCCGGAAATCCAATAGCGCACAGCATAAGTCCAAATATATTTTATAAACTGTTTGAATCAACAAATCTCACAGGATTTTATTCCAGGATTGCGGCAGATTCTTTTAAAGAGGTAATTGATGTTGCAAAAGTAGCTGGGATAAAGGGCTTAAATATTACTTCCCCTTTTAAACAGGATGCAGCAGGTTACCGCAGCGCAGTAGAAGCGAGCCAGCCTCTCTTGACTCCGGTAGACCAACTGTATCCAATGTCACCTCAGCAGTGCTCCAAGTCGCCACAGATGCCCCCCTCGTCACCCCGACGAAGGCCGGGGTCCGATAATATCGTCGAAAAACTTGAAGCAGCTAATACTGCAGTTATCGCGAACAATGGTGTGGATATATCTTTATTTAACACAGATTATCTTGGCGTATATGAATCTGTAAAAAATATTTTCCCGAATGAATGCAATGGGGACTCAACAAAAAAGAAAACTGCTTTTGTTCTAGGAGCAGGGGGCGCAGGTATTGCTGCTGCTTATGGACTTTCTCTTGCTGGATTTAATGTTACTGTTTTTAACAGAACAGTTTCAAAAGCATCAGAGAAAATAAAATGGATCAAAAACTGCAGCGCTGCTGATCTAAAAGAGATAAATAACCAGATATGTAATGCAGATATTATTGTAAATGCACTTCCTGTAAATGATATTTTTTTTGATGTAAGCAAAGTCAATAAAAATGCAGTTATTTTTGATGCAAATTATAAAAACAGCGCTTTAAGAAAAGCTGCGACAGAAAATTGGTTACAAACGATTTCAGGTTTGAAATGGCTTGTAAATCAGGCGATCTTTTCATTTGAAATATTTACAGGATCAAAATTACCTGATAATTCTATCGATCTTTTTACTGAAGAAAATCTGACTTTTAATAAAAACAACATATCTTTTATAGGATTTATGGGAAGCGGTAAAACAACAGTAGGCAAAATAGTTGCAAAACTTTTTAATACAGATTTTATAGATATTGATAAAGAGATAGAAAAAAA
>Ga0123354_10004777_pt1 | contig 19361 bp, 11 predicted proteins | sample TergutLab28metaG_2_FD_97872 | JGI IMG/M metagenome (GOLD analysis project Ga0123354, IMG submission 97872) | Labiotermes labralis P4 segment gut microbial communities from Petit-Saut dam, French Guiana - Lab288 P4 | ecosystem: Host-associated > Arthropoda: Insects > Digestive system > Gut ...
ATATATTTTATTTATTTTATTTAAAAAAAATGTTTAGGAAAAAAAGTTGTGGGGTCTGGGGTAAAAAAAAAAAAAAAAAAAAGAAAAAAAAAAAAACCCCCCCCCCCCCCCCCAAGTAATCCCCTTGATTACAGCAAACTGTTTAACTCTATATAAGGGTTGCCTATATGCCTAGAATAGTCTTTGAAGCCATCTAAAGGAACTGCATTTGAGTGGTTATGCTTTTCTTGGTGCCCTCAATGCCCAGAAGTATTCTTTATTTTAGGGTGGTTTCCAATTTAGGCAGTGAAAAGAAGTTTAGCATGTGCAAGGTCAGGTAAATTAGATGGGAGACTGATTTCAACAGGGGCATGATATGTCATCTGTAAAGCTGTGTGGAACAAACTTCATGCACAGTAGTACGTAATTACCATCAGTGTCAGATCATCAAATTACATGGCAACATGTTTTCACCAAAATTAGGCCACCTGCTGGCCAGTTCTTTCTGTAATTATTAGATGATACATGTTGCTTACTAGTTTAAAATCATAAAAATATGTAACAGCATAATGTAATATTAAAGTAATTTCAGTGTTGAATATATCTGATTTGTTGTCTTCCCAGGAGATTTCTCCTTGGTTTGTTCCATGATATGCAATGGTCTATTAGATGTGACTATTAGTAAGCATGATTAATACTGGTGTATAGTAAATTATTTGTGTATTTCATGTTCGTATTTTTTATCTGCTAGATAGCCAAGCAAATTTGCTTATATAAAAAAATGTTAATGAAGAATCTGATGAGTCAATTATTGTAGATTTGATTCTCATTAGGTTTAGGCTCATTTAAGGGTCCCTGGCTACCAGTGCACAAACTTATGCAGCTGTTTCCTGGTTTTGAGCAGTTGACAGGTACTCATTCCTTGGATCATCTTTGAGATCCTCATGATCCTCTTGAATCTTTTGTACCTTTCGAAGACATGTATGGTTTTGATTTCCATAAACAGTTTCAAGCATCCTGTACATTTCTGTAGCTGTGTTCCCAAGTTTGCACAGCACTTACACCCAGGGCTGCTATGGATGAACACAGAGCTAGAGCCTTCTTTTCACTAACTCTTTAATGATGAAGCGCAGGCTGCTTTCTTTAAAGACACAATTCGTACTGCGCAGTAAACACTTTTCATCCCGGTTATAAAAACCCATCAGTTTATGATATGGCACCAGTTGCTGTTTGTTCTCAGATAAATACAAAACACATAAATACACTGTGGGCAGAGCGTACAGTTGTTGAATGTTAAAGTTGTTGGTGCATCATGTAACCAGTAGGCTTTAAAAGGCTAATCCCTGATAGTTGTAACACAAGCTAAAAGAATCAGCTGCAATTTGTTTATGTGCCAAACCCCACCTGTATGATAGAATCAATTCTGGAACATTATTGTTTGACCATATAGCAAACAGAAAGTAAACATACAAACTGAAGAGAAACATGGCAGCTTGCAATATGATTCGTTGCTAATGCAAATGAAAATGAAGAACACTTGACCATTGAAAAAATTTGATAAGATTTTAGCAGAAATGAACTAATTACCACCAGTCCACTGAATTATCTTTGAAAGAACATTATGTCTCTGTAATGTGTCCTTGCAGAAGTAAGTGTAGTGTACTGATTCTGTTGAAGTATCGTTATTTTTTTAGTGTAAACCCCAATCATATTGGTGTATTTGTCCTTTCTTGGCATGAGTTTAGATATGAGACACAGTAGAGACTGGACTATTGCATTCACAGCCATTTCTCCTTCATCATTATTGTGGCATCATCAGCCTTCCAAGTGTTGCTTCAGTGGCCCAATTGATATGTTTGGATCCAAAGTACCTAGTGAAATGACTGCAGCAACTCTTGTGTCCAATGTGTGCTTTGTGGGGTTGCATAGTTGTGCATAAGGCCCACATCTTGTGACAATATTTGTTTCATTCACTGAAGCAACACTTGGTAGGTCACCAGTTCCACAATAGTATTGGCTTTTTGTGAATGATAGCTAATGAAACAGCTCATTTCTATTGCAGAAGAATTTTTAAGCTTTTACCTAAATGGAACAAATGCAACAGTGTGCTTGGGGATTATGTTGAAAAATAATGACACTTTATTGGAACAAATGCTGCATATAAAGTTTTAATGTTGTCTCAATTTTTATGACCTATGGAACCTTACTTATTGAATAAGGAATTATACATCACTGAGTGTGGCAACATTGGTATACTGACTGGTTAACTGTGTTGCATTGGTGATTGTGAAATGTCAGCTTGATGTGCTACTCAAGGCAGGTTGTTTGAAGCACAAGCATGAGTTTTTCATGAGAAAATAGAATGGGTGTTCATCATATCAGTCACAGCAGAGTGCCAGGTGTCATTTGGACATGCATTTCCTGAGTTATGCACTCTTAAAAAATAATCTGCCATGTTGTTAATCGTACTTATGAAAAAGGCAGCATGAACAACAAGAAGGGATCTTGTCAGCCATCCTCTCATACTAATGAAACATTGATTGATGTTCATCTGTGCTAACACAGACACCCAGAAAACTAATCAGAAGACTGTCAGCAGAAATTTGAAAAGTTGCAATAAGCATCTGAAACTCTTGCTGTAACCAGATTCGCATGGCATATGAATGCAAAGAACTGTACAAAGAGCAATATGTGTGCTACAGTGAGAGATTTCAACCACCCATCTGGAATGGTGTTGGTACTGCACTAAGTTTTCTTTACACCTGAAATATGGTGTCATCTGAGTGGACACATTAACAATCAGAATAACAGGATGCAAAGGAGCCTAAATACACATGCTTTCACTGAGGTCCCATAGAGCAGTGAAAAAGTTGGTAACATGTGTGCAGCGTCATATTGCCAGTTGCCTTCAGAGAAGGTGTGACAGCTGAACACTGCGAGTAATTAACCATGCAGTTCATTTAATTGCTGGATGAAACCAAATGGATTGCTGGTTGCAGTAGGGTAGTACAGCTGTGTGCACAGGCAGGTTCATTGGTGACCATGAAATTTCAAAGAATCTGTGCCCACCACATTCACCAGACCTCACATCCCCAGATTTTACTTCAGAGATGTTTTAACAGTGCATACCTACAGACACTTACTCTGGAAGAACTTCATCGAGACACGGAATGATGCTTAGCAGCCACATCCCAGGCAATGCCTGGCTGTATGTGTATTTGTCATGTCTTTTGTTTCATTAAGGTGGTTTTGTTTTCCTTGGTTTTCGTTCTACATTCAGAGAAGTCTTTGACTCCCTGAAATTTCAGTTACCTGCTGAATTCATATTTATTGTAATATAATATGAAGTTTTATGTGTCAAAAGTTAAAGGGAAGACTAGACCAAACAGTACTCTGTTTAACAAAATGGACACTCAGTAGATGTGTATGTGTATGACACTGTGACTAGATAAGTATTAGGTGGCTAGAAAGGCAACCGTTACAACTTGGTAGTAAATGTTTTAAATCTTATGGCTGCTGAAAAATCACTGCCTTAGCATTTTATACAGTATTTGGTTTTTGATGTTGAATATATGGTATAAGTGCAAAAGAAATAAGTGTAGAAGTTACAGGCTGAAGATTTGAGAATTTGTGCACACAATTGAAAGTCTGACAACATTAAAATGTGAACATAATTTGTATACCATACTTCACTGAAGTATCATATTTAAAAAGGAAACTTACACATTTAAAAGAAAATTAGAAGTGCTGCAATTGTAACACAGCAAATATAAATGTGGGATAAAAGAACTAAAAAGATGTACACATAAAAGTCACAGACATACAGATTATGAGAATATGATGGCTGTAATCCTTTACTTATTATTCATTAATCAAAAATAGCGCATAGCATGCACATGGAATTTTCTTCATTGGGTGCTATGGCATTCTGTTGGAAATACACATATCTTCTTTGGTTAATTCTTGAAAGAGGGCCTTGAGAGTTTTGTTCATGTACCATTATGAATTAACCATCACACAAAAGAACATGGGATCTGTGATTTTGCACATAGAGCACTCCGTGCACCGACTTTTCAATAAGAATAGCATGGATTTTAGTAGCAGGTGTTTTATGAGTTTGTGGAACCACTTTAATGAAATTAGTTCTAGTTCCAGATTTGAAGAAACTGTAAGTGCAGGTTGAAAATGGTATATCTCCAATTTTGAATGTATGTAACTTTTTTATGGCTTTAAGAAGGGTTCAGTCCCAGTATTATTTCATGTCTTGGTGACTTCTTGCTGTCAGCACATGCTGTGATTGATGTCATAAGAACAGTTTCATGCCCCTTTTTGTACACCTTAACACATGTTGTGTGGAGGTAACAGTGAATGTGGATACTGCCACTGAAATTTATGAATACTCTTGTCCTTAGTTTCTTTCTTCTAACATGAACATGCATTGTTCAGTTCTGTCCCTCGCTGTGCCTCAACACAAACGCATTGAATGCTCATATCTGACGGTCACAAGAACAAGTATACAATAATTGATAGAAATACATACCTGTTATCAGGGTGTCTTTGTAGTGGCAGGCTGTGTTTATATTAAGAGATGAGTCAGTGCATACTGACCACTAAGTGCCTAAATGATACGTAAAACAAAATACTGTAACTGTTGGCTGAACATCTCTGTATATACAGTAATGTGTGATTTGTGTGCATGAAAGTTGTGTAATATTGCATCTTGGTTTTTAAGACTGTTTGTAAATTTTCTAGAACATTAGCATAAATCTTGTAATATTATGACTTGGTAGGTATAATTAGGTGTAGAAGTTAATGTGCATATTCTTATTGCAGATGTGGCTCCCGTTTAACAACAGATGGAAGTGTAACAGAATACTCTAAACAAAACGAGGAGCAAACCAGTATGAGTTGTGTGCTCTGAATGCGGTACCAGTAAAGACATTGGAGACCACTTACAGGGTTTAAAGATTTGATGAATGAACCCGCTTTCTAAATGCGACGTTATAATTTCCACCTTAGGTGCGTTGTACATTGAAATGCATCACTTTTGCTTGTAATACAGAGTTATTTATCTTTTCATTCTATAGGCAGAGTTGATGTTCCTCTCTCATTGTAGTGTGAAATGTTAAAAACTTGCAGTTTGCACTAGAATTTTCAAAGATTGACCATCTGATAATATGGGGCTAGATGGCCTAAGTGACTTCTTTATTAACCTCTTAATGTCTTACTAAATGCATTGCTATTAACTGTTCACTATCATGTCAGTTTATTACTGTAATATTTAAGTAAATGAGACTGGACATACTGGCCACTGTCACACAGGCCATTTTCGCAAATATTATAGAATTTTGTAGACAGTCTGCTACAAAAAGCACTGTGATTTTATAATTTTGTGTAGTGAGAAGTTTTACAGTGATGTTTAATTGTATAGCATGGCAGTTGCAAGTTTTTCATACAGTCACATATGAGCTCTTTCATATGAAATAAGTAAGGAGGCAGAAGTACATGTATTGCTTGTACAAGGACAAATTTTAGATATGGAAGTCCAAGAATATGCATTTTGAATCAATTCTGTTTATTGTATTATTACTTACTGTTAGCTCCTATGTGTTGTGGCTTATCTGAACCATCATCAGGGATAACAAAGAACAAGAGAAAATGTGCATGTAAACACTAGTGTACATCTTCACTGGAGTGCATAGCTAATGCAGGTGTAAGACATAGCAGTAAGTTTTATGTATACAACATAAATGTTGATTAAAGCTTGAAGGATTAAAATAATGATAAGTGTGTATTCAGTTATCGTAATTCACACGTGTATGAAGATATAGTACAACGTATATATTTGCATCCAAATAGCTATGATTTCTTGAATCCTTATATGATTCCAGTCTCGGTAAGTGAGTATTGTGATGCGTACTGTTCAAAAGAACCTGCTGTACTCTTTTCTTGATGAAAACTTGAATGATAAAAAATGTAAACAAGGTAAAATTCTCCCTATAACAGTAAGTGAAGGTCCAGAGGGGGAGTGGAGATATAGTTCTACTCTTTTAACCTTGGCACCAGTTGGGAGGTGGATGGTCAGTGCCACACCTTGTCTTCTTTATCTCCAGGAAAGAGACCTGGTACTCATTGTACATGAGGCTGGCAGGGCCTTGGAGATGGTGTGGATGGGTACGTAAAACTCTCACCCCTACTGAGTTTTGAACACCAGACTGTCCAGTCCATAGGGAGTTGCTTTAGAGACTATGCTATCCTTGCCACCCACACACACACACATGAATTAAGATAATTAACACACACATTTGTCAATATTTTAATCCCTCAAGTTGTAATCACATTTATATAACTGATTGTTCGGGGCAGAGTCCTTTGTGAGAAGCTAGTCAAGAAATACCCCTGATTTTTTTTGGAAATCAAAGGTTTATTACTGCATTCACAAGTGTGTGCCACCTGTCCCTAGCCTAGGGCCAGACCAATCCAGTCCATGCCTCCCATCCTACATGACGGTAAAGGTAAAGCAGTCCCGTTACAGGTCTGGAGTGGCCCAGAGAGTTCCAGGAAGTTAAGGTTCCCAGATTACATGACAACGGCACAGGATGGTGACATGGTTGTCAGCCTAATGCACTGGCCGTCTTTATCCCCAGGAAATACTCCTGGTACTCATTTCTGTTAGAGGCTGAGTCGACGCCAGGGCCATAGTGCAGCCGGAAGGATATTATGTCAAAAAAAAATCCACTGACACCAGCTGGGATCGAACCAGCGGCCTTCTGATTTGTAGCACAGCACCATAACCACTGTGCCACCATGGTCCCCCATCCTACATGAAGATTCATTAAATATTATCCTCCCATCTACATGTGGGTATTCCAAGTGGTGTCTTTCCCTCAGTTCTCCCCACCAAAACCCTGTATGTACCTCTCATGTCTCAAATGCATGCCACATGCCCCACCCATCTCATTTTGGTCACATGAATAATATTTGGTGACGAGTATAGATCAAGAACCTGTCATTATGTAGTTTTCTCTGTTCCCCTGTCAGCTGGTACATCTTAGGCCCAAATATCTTCCTCAGCACCCTATTCTTGAACACCCTCAGCTTATGTTCGTCGCTCAGTGTGAGAGACCAAGCTACACACCCATGTAAAACAACAGGCAAAATTACATTTCTCTATGTGTTAATATTTATATTTTTGGATAGAAAATTGGAGGACGAAAGATTCTACACCAGCCAATAGCAAGTGTTCCCTAACTTCAGTCTGCTCTTAATTTCTCCATGCATGGACTTTTCATTTATGAGGGTTGTACCGAAATATCTGAACTGTTCAACCTTTGAGTGGAATTAACATTTATATTGTGTCTATAAAACTTGCTGCTAATGTCTTATACATTCATTAGCTACGCACTCTAGTGAGGATACACACTAGTGTTTTCTTTGGTACTTGGTTCTCCATGATGGTGGCACAGGTGAGTTGAAACATGTAGGAAAAAATAGTATGTAATAATAATATATGCAAATTCAACTTGGGTGCATTTCATTGGACTTACAGATGTAATTGTGTAATGAAGAGAAAATGGAAATTATTAAGGACAAACCTTGCTAATCAAAAGGCTTACAGTGAAATCTACCATGTAAAAACATTATGTAGGTCATAACTTATGTTAAGCATATTAAGGCCCTTAAAAGTTTACAAAGTGTATGAAACACATCAGTATTGCTGTACCAGGGAGTAAAGTTTAGCACTAAACTATGTAGGACCTCCCCTTTTTATGCAAAACATATTCAGTACATTTTTCACCATTAGAGGGCCAGTCTTGATTTTGAAACATCTTTTTGGCTACATTTAGTGGTTTTGTGGTAGATCATTAAGCATGATGGAGTGTCTTATCCTTCTGTGTGACAGTGGCCACAATGAAATTAACTTTTCTTTACTGAAATGAATCGAATAATGTGTGTCTGGTCAAGACTGCATAAAGCTGAGTAGATGAAGCCATGATTGGCTTTGTTAAAATTAGTCACTCTGTGATACGCTGATAGAATGAGTTCTGTCAGCTGTGTTTTTAAGTTGGACCTTTCTGTGTAGTTAGTGTAGATAGTTATCTGTTGCTTTGTATCTGTGAGAGAAGCTTAGGAGTGTGGCATTGAGCATCATCATCATCATCAGTATTTGTATTGTTATTATTCCTTTAGGTGGTTCTGTATGAAAATACGGTAGAAAGACAGTAGCTGACTTTTGGAAAATGCATGATACAAAATTAGAGATACCGTTCAAATATAACGTGTGTACATTTCATATACATGATGATCCACCTTGGGAACTACCATAATTATGAAATCCAAGTGGTAGTAACTAAGTTCTGAATAATTCAAAATACTGTGTACCACTTTTTCTGTAGGCTGTATAGTTATGTGGAAGAAGCAGAAGAATTTCCTGTAAAATATTTATGTTTTGGTTTGTAAAGAATACAGTAATTGCATTTGGTGGGAGAGTGTAGAATATGCCATGTGTACAGTAGATTGTTTTGTGCCTGAATACAATGCCATGGTTGAAGTTCATTTGCCAGTATATGAGAATGTGGGTTCTTCTGATATCATATATCTATTTCAAAAAATTAAAGATACTAACATGCAAAATTATCTGTGGCTGCACAAAATTTTCTGGCATTGTTATGGTAAATGTCTTTGAATAGAGTTTTGTTCTCACACCATTTCCTCATGCAACCTGCCTTGTTTCAGATACATGATAATCAACTATTTATATTTGTCACATTGATGTAAGAATGTCCTCAGTGTGAAATCTTATTGAGAAAGTTCACATTATTTACAAGACACAGTGGATTCTGAAATAAGAATTTCACTCATTGAAGGATGAGGTTTTGTAGTCTGAGCTGAATATTCCATTTTTTACTTTATCCCATTCGCAGTCTTCTTCTAGTTCCAATTCAGAACATAAATGTGAGTTCCGTTGTATCTTACTGTGTATCTTGTGGCCTAGGGGTTGATCAGGTAAATACTCCGTCTTTTATCTTGTCTGTATATTTATGGGGAAAAAAATGTAGTATTACTGTATACTTTCAAAGATACAGGCTGCCTCATATTCTTTTAAAATTAAAGTAAAGTAATAGTTTTGTTCAGTAATCGTGATGTGAAAAATATGACAGGAAAGTATTTTTAAGTACTAAAGTAATATTCTTGCACCTGCTGCCCAAAATATTGGCACACACTTTGGGTAAGGCTCTTCTCAGTAAAAGTGTACGTATGCAACCCACTATTTACAAATTCTTTTAAGACAGTGGATTAACAGCGTGTGTGATTCAGTTTCTGTAATGACTCCTCATCATATACTTATTTATTCTTTATTTTATTTAAGGGAATATCTGCCCAGACATATATATTTAATTTGCAAATAAAGAAATCTTGAAAACTGTGGTGCTTTTGAGATGATTAAACAGTTGTGTGAGAGTTATGTTTATTAAACTTCATAAGTGCACATACATGTATTTAAATCTTCATCCTTAACACTGATTTTGAAAGGTGTGCTATTAATTATGAGTGATATTTATGTGAGGGACTGATCTCCAACTGGAAAATTTGAAGTGTGGTAAATTTTGAGAAGTGCATTATATTCCAAAAGAAGAGTGGAATCCTGTACTGTAGACCATGGAGGTCACTAATATGGGCTTCTGTTTTATGACACCATATGTAGGTGGTTACCTGTGTGCTTCAGCACAACACACTGCATTCATCTTCTGCTGGAATGTGGAGGCAGCATGTGTTCATCAGAAACATTGGTAATCACATACATGGTCTCAGCTTAGAAGACCAAAGGATGAATCTTCACCACTGTGGAAGCATCAAATTATACATGTAATATCAAACATTGATAATTCTTTAAACGTAACTGTACACATATCAGATATTCGTTTATAAAGAAAAAGATTAATTTGATTATCTGTGATTGTGCGCATCATTGTGTTGAAAACTTTCAGTTTTAAAAACGAGCCATGTGGTGCCAAATATTTTGAGTTTTCTGTGGAGGTGTGCAACACAAGCTATGTTCTTGTACATCAAGGCCACCAAGGGGTGGTCCAATACTACATGTTGAGATACCCATACGGATGTAGCAGTCCTTACAGTTCTTTTTTTTTTTTTCTTTAATTTAGTAGAGGACATCCTGTTATGTTTAAGTATAATATTAAAATGAAAGAGAATATATACTTCATCAAACACAGCTATCTTATATTTTATTAATTTAAATATTGGCAACTAGTTTTGGCCTAGGCAGGCCATCATCAGGCCAAAATATTTATAAAAACTTAAATGCCTGTGTATACAATGTATTTTTCGTCAATGTCATGGGATCCAATTTATAATCATATAGCTCTGCCTGCAGTAGTTATGTTGTCTATGGTAAGTTTAACAAACATTGTACACATATTGTTGAAATATTGAAACTGATGGTGTTAATTGTAAAAGTATATAAGGGGGTACACAGTATAAAATATTATAAGGTTATTAGGTGTGTGTATATATATATATATATATATATATATATATATAGCATAACTTGTCGCATTGATAGGTTTCGTTTTTTAGATTATTCTCTTTGGCTGCTACACATTAGATAAAAAATTATGTATTCCTGTTGAAATTGCAGGTTGAAGGCATGTACAGCGTGTCAAATCAATGAAGCATTAACTCGTATAATATGTGGGTTTTTTGGTGACAGTTGTCGTAAGTTACTCATGTTGCACACACGTACGCCGGCTGCTAACACACAACAGATCTACATGCATAACATCATTGAGTAACTTATGATGACTGTCACCAAAAATCCTACATGTTATACTGAAGTTAATGCTTCATTGACGACACGACGCAACGTGTATATAACACCCCGCTCTGAAATAAGAACATAGCTGTACTTGGCTCAACACGCAATTTCACTAGGAATACATGCTTATTGATTTAATTTGTAGCAGCCAAAGAGAGTAACCTGAACAACAAACCTACTAATGCAACAAGTGATGCTATATATAATCACTTTATAACGTTGTAATATTTTATACTGTGAACCCCCCTATGTACTTCTACAATTAGTACCATCAATTTTAATATCTTAACAATATATGTACAATATTTGTTAAACTTACCATAGACAACACAACTACGGCAGGCATTAATTATAAAGTGCTATATGACTGTAAATGGGATCCCATGACATTGATGAAAAATACATTGTATACACCAGCATTTAAGTTTTTATAAATATTTTGACCTGATGATGGCCTGCCTAGACCAAAACTAGTCGCCAATATTTACTTTAATAAAATATAAGATAGTTGTGTTTGACAAACTATATATTTTATTTCGTTTTAATACCGTACAGTTCACTGCAGATATGTGGTCTGGCAGTGCTCTGTATGCCTATAGAGTGGCCCAGCCAATTACCTGGCCTCTGCTGCTCTGTGGTGACCATCTTCCACCCAACCAGATTTGTCATCTATAGGCCAAGGTCAGAACAATAACTAGACATTCTCAGTTCTGTCTAAGGTAATGTGTCTGTGATGATGCCTCACCATAATGGGTAATTTGTAGCAATAGTACACCATCAAAGCAGTTACATATTATATGTATGCAACAGTCTGTCTTTTCATCACATGTCAGCTGACGACAAAAGAGATGCTGGACACACAGTTCCTGACATGTGCATTCAGGGTGGGAATGCTCTGGTAGTCTACTCTTTGTACTGTGGAAGGCTATCTAGTGCTCTATGTTCATTTATGCTTATGTCTGTTAACCAGACTGCTAAAATTCACCATGTGAGTTGTATGAATAAAGTTCTTTTCTATTAATGTTCTAAAAATATAGCCACCTATTATTGGTAGTATCTTAAAGGTGGTCATGGCCCTCTCATTTAATTTAGATTCTCAAGATGAACTTAACTGATTTTATAACATGTGTATATAAACAAAGCAAGTAATAGTATATACTGGCACAGATACTTAACAAATTAAATAACTGACCTGATGATGGCAGTTTTAGTTGAAACATACTGAAGGTACAAGTCAATCTTAAAACTTAATTTTAGTGATGTGTATGGTATGTGTAATTTTGTGAAGGTTTTGTTAATTTCAGGTTTCAAGAGGTTAGTATCCACATTCTAACACTTTATCATAAATTAATCCCTCACCATTACCCAACTAAGATTTGCATGCCTTAAAAAAAACACAGAATCCTAAATTCATAATGTGCTCTGTAAACATGCCCAAAATGGAAAAGTTCACTTTGAAGACAATGGGCATAATTAGGACATATTAAAAGGGTCATGAAAGAAGTGTGAAGGTATATGTACTGGTTTCATATGACTCAGGTTGGGATCCAGTAACAGACCCTTGTAAACACGGCAATGAGCAAGTGGTTTCTATAGAATGGGAAGTGTCTTTACCAGTTGAGTGACTGTTGGCTTCTCATAGACTGTGCTCCACTGAAATAGTTACCTTTTTAGTTGGATATTTGTGAAGACTGTGTCCCATAAATTGTGATGTTCTGCCTCATTGTACAGGTAGTTTTAATTTACTACATTTCATGTACATGAAGTTAATGCTGACAAGATGAATATATTAATGAATATATTAACATTTATCATTGTGGGACTGTACAACAAAATTCACAGGAGTATTTGTATATACTAAAACTGGAATTGAGGAATTCTTTATTAAGCAGGCCATAATAGTGTGGAAAAAGTAGAGCATCTACAGAAGGGTGACTGTAATGGCCTGGCTGTAGTTCACTTGGTCATTTTAACAAATATGTTGACTATCCTATATTGCGAATAAGGAAATTGGAGTATGTGTATCTTAGCAGTACTGCCTTGTGGTTTTTGTTCTCAAAACAAGTGTAGGTTATAGTTTTTCAAGAATATAATTTAGGTTACAAAGATTATAGCTTATGTTGTAAGGGCTGAATCGTGCGAAGTGAAGGCTGTTCACTGAAAAGTTTCACAAGAAGAAATTATTTGTAGTTTTTGTGTTACGAAACCAGATAGCTTCCTTTCACCCTTGTACCTTATTGGCATTTCACATTTATTTTGTGCATTTAAATTTAGTTTCGTTTCAGGGGTGTAAAATGGTTTAATTTGGAACTAGACTTTTCTTAGAGAAATATTAAATAATGTAGACCTTTTATAGGTGGACTGCAGCTTTGCTAAGTGTAAAGACTGAACTGGAATGTAAAATATTAACTTACAATATAGATACTCTAGAAGTGTAAATTGCATGGCGAAAGGTATTTGTGTGTGATATCTAAATGACCGTTGTTCTTGGTTAATACTGTTCAGTGTTATGATAGTGTTAGCTTATGAACAACATTTCTCCTCACAAAGAACAGCAGTCTGTAATAATGCACAGTGTGTTTCATTTTGGTGAAAATACTGTATTCACCAATTAACACTTAATTGTAATGAAACTGCAGAAAGTAATCTGATTTAATGTTGGCAAAAACAATTATATGCATAGAATTTTACATGTGAAGTGAGAATCAGAAACACTTTAAAGTATTGTTGTAATCACAGCATTTTTATTGAGCAAAAGTGAAATTAAACCTATTATTTTCCTCTTATTTTTTTCACCACAATATGACATTTCTTCATGTTGGGGGTAGAGAAGGCAGCTTCTAGATATGGAGGGTAGCAGTAAATATACTGAATAATAAATATAAAAATGTTACACAGCACCTTGCACTTAGGAGGCTTCTTTGGAATAGGGGGGAAGAAATTGTCCAAATAGTCCTTGTATTATTAAGAGCTGTCTTGTGTCAACCATAGCACCCTGTATGAATTTGCTACCTGTGAAATCTTAAATGATTTCTAAGTCTACCCCACATTCATGCAAAAACATTTTTTATCAACCATGGAAGTAATTCCAAATACACTGATGACATCTATCAGGGTTGTGTAAATTAATGCAAGTGCTCAGGTACTTCACACCTCCATGTATGGTCTCAGCTAAGTATGTTCATTTACTAAGCAAAAGGATGACTGCTCAAAGTCAATGCAGTGATAACTAAGCGAATGTTTATGTGATAACCAGAATAAAGGGCCAAAATCATGATATACAAATACAGAAACTTGTGAAGTTAAGACAGTATATCAAATTCGGGAAGTGCGTGGCACCATCAGTCCACAATATTTTGCCTACAACCAGCAAAAATGTAACTGTACAGAAGTTAATTTTGTTTTTCTGTTGTATGGGTATGAAACTTGCACTGTTATTTTGTAAGAGGGTAAAAGAGAATAAACTGCTGCACAGTTGCATGCAAACAGCTACAACTAGCGAAACGTGATGTCACCACCCCATTCGAAGACTTCCTGTATGTGACGATTGCAATGAGGTGGCAATGAGCTTCCTGCAGCGTAAGTCGCACGCTGTATTGGGTTATAACGCAGCGAGTAATAAGCCAGAATAACGCCCGTTCTCTGCTACCCTCATGGATTAACTTCAGCGTTGGCGAATGACAGTGTAAGTGTTCTCATCCGTGCTTCTGTGACAATATGGCCGCATGCAAGCATTTGCGGGAATTACGGAAGATGTAAAACATGCACTTCACTTGCTGTACCATTGTATTGAAATTTTAGTGTGTGTGATTATGATACCATTCTGTTGTTACTGTATAACGGTTTGTGTTATGTTACATGTAGGAAATAGATGTGTGATGTGGTGACATAATTCAACACGTGGACAGTGAAACACTAAATGACCATTATACACTGCCACGCCAACCACATTGATACCAAGTGATTTTCATGCATATGAGCGTGCAATCGTGTTTAAGTAGTGGTCGTGCAATTCAACTAAATATGGCAGCAGCATGAGGGACCGAGGTGGCAACCGTAATCGGCTGAGCTACCGAACCAGGCTGCAGGATCGCCAACGTCACGGAACATGGTGAGGTCGCTATTCTGCCCGAGCCGCACAGCTTGGTGGAAAATGTGCGTAATAGAAAACACAGATCAATGACAGTCTTATAAATTAAGGTATTAAATTTATTTTGTATTCCAATGGCTTTTAATATAAAAGTAGGACAACACGAAACTACAAAAATATCAGGGATTGGAGTTAAGCTGTTTACAGTTGGGGAATCTTTCTTCCGAAGGAAATAGTCCTGTCTATAGATATCCAAAAATAAAAAAATAGTTATGCCTCAAAATCTGTTACCCCGTTCGCAGAGTAACAAAGAAAAACTCCCATTCTTCTGGCTGTTGTCTACTTTGTAAGCGTGGGAACCGTTGGTGGCACGACAAATATCCAGACGATATTCGACCTCTGTGCACATATTTTTAAGCATGTAGGTTACCGTAGGCACAGCGTCTCTTATGCGAGCTTTTACTGCTGAAGATGGCTGTGTTTCACCTGGCAGACGAGGTGAGGGCTCACCTTAATTACACAATGCCAGAGGGAGGGATCGGCAGAGAAGGCCCAATTGCCTCGCCTCTTAGGCCACCAGACGTAATCCCACTGGATAATTTCGTTTGTGGTTACATGAAAAACCTCGTCTCCCAGGTCAAAAACAAGGATCTTCAGCAGATTAAAGCCTGCATGAGGAACGCTGTGGCAGCGGTAACGCACAGCATACTTCAAAACACGTGGGCTGAGGTCGAATATCGCCTGGGTTGTCGCGCCAGCAGCGGTGCCCACATTGAAATCTAGTAAGGTAGGTAGTTATCAAAAGAAACCGTTGAGTGCTTTCTTTTGTAGTGGTGCAAACCGGACGTTTGCATGGTGAACAGATTTCGAGATATATGTATATATATATATATATATATATTTCTTTTTTAATACCATTATCCGGATATTCCGTATACCTAGTGGTGGAGGGGGAATGTAGCCCCGGAGATTATCGCTGTTTCCACTAAACGTCTATTATCCCATAATATGAGAAACGGGGGTAGGACGGGGCAGACTTCAGCTGTCCCACAAACAGATTAGATCAAAATGACAAACCGTTTTTTTAACACTATGATGCGTTTTTTCCTGTTGATTTTATAAAAATTTACTGGTAAAATTGTACGATGGTTAACAAAAAGTGTCTATTTTATGCTACCCTAAAAAATCTTCCCATATGACTGTAAAGTCCCCCACCCACTTTAATTACAAATGGAGCTATACCATTTTTACTATAACGTCTTCACTTGTCATGTCGCTTGTACAATTTGTAACTGAATAGAACAAATCCGTGAAAACTAACAATCATTCAGTAAACCATTCAGAAAATTCTTGATTTTGGTGGAACCTGAATGATGTATTGATGTATTCACAACAGGCTGGCACTAAACCTGATGAATATAGGCTGTACATTAACATCATCAACATTTATGTCTCCCAAGAAGTCTTCATTTATGTTCAGACTTTCCAACAAGTATTCTGTATGCATTTGTCAGGCATGCTGCATGCCAACATCTGTCTTACGCTCTTTGATGTGATCATCATAAAGCATGCATACAATGAACAGTAAAAATTATGAAGTTCCTCTTCATGCAGTTTTTTTAAGCATTCAATTTCTTCCTCCCTCTTAAGGTCAAAATTAAATTTTCCTGTGTATTAAGAATGTTTAATCACGGAATGCTTGTTATTTTTGTTGCATGTAACTTTAACATTGGCAGTTGAAGGTAGTGCATGATGCAATGGATTAAAATTGTCTATAGCAACAAACAAACCTACATTTGGTTAGCTTACTGTATGTATATTACACGAAGTGAATGCAGTTTTCCCTTGCTTTTAACTTTTCTATTGGAGAACATACTTAATTCTTGAGTTACAGTCTAATGATCCTTTTAAAAGTAGGAAAAGCTCATTGTGGAGAAGCTGATTGGAACAACAAATATAAATCAACTGACTTTCTTTGTGTCATGAAATTTCTTTTTTGTTCTTTGAGGGGGGGTAATTTTTACAAATAAAATGAGAATATACTGAAAAAAATCTAAAGCAATGTGATGCTCTAAACCTGACTTGATGATCCAGATACCGGCTAAAGAAATTATGTGTTCTTAAAAATGTGATACTCTCATGTAACACTAATAATGAGGTGTGAAGCATATATGACGTTCAGCTATGCTGTGAGATGAATGACAGTAATAATGAGTCCTAAGCCCTGTTAGAATTTTGAATGTTGTGGACTGTTTAAATATGTTATAACATAAGTGACTTAGAGAATGAGGGGACAGCCATGGAAACTTTGATGTGGGCAACACTGGCAATGGAATCTGCTTCCCTCCAGAATGTGAAGTTTTGATCTACAGTATATTCAGTTGTCTGCAAAATGAACATTGTTCTGAGACAGAGCATCTGCATTGACATTTGATTTATGTTCCATTTCATACAGTCATTTGTGTTAAGAAGATATAACTGATAACTTTGTTGATTGTACAGTATCCATATAGATGGTTTATATGGGATTTAAAAGAGCTTTTCCTTTAAAATTGTCTCAGTATAATCTACACAATCACTATTAGACCGTGGTAGTTACATAGATACATACATAGGTACCACTGATTAGTTGACATCACAGAGCACCTTCTTTTTTGAGAAGCTGACAGTGGCTCAGGTACTCAAGAATTTTCCACTGTTTATAAAACACCAATGTTCTTTACAACAGTCACAAGAGATTCCACCACTGATCACCTTCATGAGCCACATGAAACAAGTAGACACCCTTCAACAGTCTTTTGTTAAGATTTGCTGAGGTGATTATGTTTGCTGAAGGCTCCAGTATCCTTGTCTCACATACTAATTATGATGATTTTGTGAAAGTGTTTAACCCCGTATTTTTTGCTACACATCTCAAAATGGTTCCAGGCAAATCAATTGACATTAAATGTTGAGAAAACAAGTACTGTAATCATTCCTACTAAATTCTTATATTATCCTCCAAATTTAGTTTGTGCTGACCAAGCTCTTACTGAGTTATATACTGTAAAATTTCTCAGTTTGCATCTTGATAACTACATGATGTGGAAACCTCACATAGATTTTATACTTCATAAATAGGGCACTGCCTGCTTTGTTATAAGAAGAGTATCTCATATATTGGATATTGATGCTATTTAGGCTGCATATTATTCATACTTTCACTCACTAATTAAATATGGTATTATTTTCTGGGGAAATTCAATCTCTGTAACTAAAGTATATCAACTCCAAAGAAGGATGACATGAATAATGATACAAGTAAGTTCAAGATGTTGTTGCAGAGGTTTGTTCAAGAATATTTATATAATACCTGTACCATATGAATATATATATATATATATATGTATATTATAATTGATGATGTTTATTGTTAATAATCTTGATAATTTTCAGACTTACTCTGTCGTACATGGGGTGAATACGAGGGATAAATACCAGCTGCATAGACCCACTGTGAATCTTTCATGTATACAAAAGCTTGTCTTTTACTCTAGCATTAAGATATTTAATAGTCTGCCCACCTATATTTTTAAATTAAAACAGAAGAAACCAAAATTTCAGGTAGCATTAAGAGAGTGTCTTATTGCTCATACTTTTTATTCTCTAGATGAGTTTCTATACAACAGTCGAATCACTTTCCCTCTTCAACATCAATAATGACACCAACAACAACAATAATAATAAGTGATAGCTCGTAGCCATTATTATGTTCTGCTTTGTAACATTTTAAAGTGTCTTTGTGTCTGTTATTTGGAAAATTGGCCATTAGTTCTATCCTTTTTATTCTTTTTATTTTTTCACATGACATGTATTTTCTAATTGTTGGTTTTATTATTTGTATATGTTACCTGTATTTTTACTATTTGTATATTTAATATTTATGCACTGTTACTATTTTACCAGTGGAAATTTTATTGTACTGCATTCTTTTATGCGTATATCATGTCTAGTTATATTTCTTATGTCATTCATGCTTCTGTGATGTTTTGATTTTGACCTGTTTCATATTCAACTGTCAGTTCACCGATGTTGGATTTGTGAAATTGTGTGTGTGTGTGTGTGTGTGTGTGTGTGCGCTTAGGTTTGACAAGTGGGTTTTCCCGTCGGGTATTACGGATAAAATTTTGTCTTAATCACTTTTTTCATGTGTTCTGCATTTCCCACGTAGGCTATCTCATTCGTCTCTGTTTTTTTTTTCTTTTTAATAATATTTCGTAAACAGTACAACTTGGAAAGCTCTCCATTAGCCATTACTTGCCGCAGCCTTATTCTCAAACTCCGAGAATCTATATTCTCCCCCCCCCCCCCCCCCCCCCCAACAGGGCAAACCCCTTCACTTCTAATAAAACCCCAACCTATACTAATCCTATGATAACCACCGACACCTCTTCCCATTCAATCCTTACCCAGCCCAAA